>OBMK010000417.1_pt1 | contig 41210 bp, 56 predicted proteins | sample 1539081 | NCBI WGS metagenome assembly OBMK01 (sample SAMEA3355528, study PRJEB22509) | marine metagenome | biome: marine; feature: river plume; material: water | place: USA | collected 2010-08-07 | depth 0.5 m | reverse complement strand
TAAACAACAGAGATATGGATAGTACACCTAGGAGTTGGAGCGAGTTATATGATTTAGTCAATGATTATTTTGGTAGAAATAGCTATGAAGCGGAGTCAATTCTAGAAACATTTTTTGCGTATAACTATGATGTAAACGAACCTGAATTTGTTTGGCAATTAAATCAAAGAGAATTGCTTTTAGATAGAGAATGGGAAGATTGGTTTTTGCGGAACGGTGGTGATGAAAGACTGATTGAATACTAAACAACACGGATATGCAAGTAACACAAAGAGAATTAGATGCCTTTATGGACGAAGTAGAACGTCTAGGTTATAGCGTTAGGTACGCAGGCATTAATGGTTTTGGACAGGGTGAAGCAACCATTGACCGAAACGGTGCAGGTGATCCTATGGAATGGGAGTATGACATTAAAGACATTGTGTGGGACATGGGATTCCGAGATTATGACATAACAAGTTATACTCAAGAAACTATCGTGATCACCTTATTCTAAACAACAGAGATATGGCATACGCAAACGATAGAGCGCAAGAAGCATTTGGTGACTTCTTAGCAGATGAAACTGATTTCGAGTACATAGGCTATGTACCAAGCAAAAGGGGAAGTGCATTTTACGTAAGTAAGTTTGCCCTTGACCTATTCATTGATGACATTAAAAGGTTTGAATTAGATGCTTTTGTTAGGGAACAATTTCCTGAGTGGATGGACGAGTATTATGATTTTACTTGGGACACAGAAGATGATAATGGGGACTTTATTGTTTATGTTACATTACTAGTTTAAACAACAGAGATATGTACGATTTAGAGCTATTATCACTAATACTTAGAGAAGATTACGGTGTTTCTGTGCAAGGCGCAGATTCAGATGGGATTTACATTGATGACACGGGCATAACGTCTTCAGATGTAATAACGTATTTAACAGAAATAAGTAATATTGAGCGAGAATTTGCTGATATGGATTTTGACGTGTATAGGGCGGCAGAGGGACTTTTTATTGAAGTGTTTCCTGGCTACTAAACAACAGAGATATGGCATATACTACACAAGACTTTCTAGATGATTACGATGTTAGGACGCAAGACATTCCTTTTGAACGTGATCGTGGAGGAACTTCAATGGAGTACGAAGTAATTATTTATAATGATTGCACAGGAAGAGAATTAGTGGGTAATGTATGGGCAGAGGGTTATGATTTTTTACGTGACGATTTGCTTGAAATCATGTCTGATTGTGAGGCAATTGAAAACATTGCGTTAATAGTTTAAACAACAGAGATATGAGTGAATTAGATGAAGCATTAGATAAAATTACTCCACGTCTTTTAGACTCATTAGATTATGGAGAAGAATATAAACTGACTCCATTATTTACTTTGTACCATTATATGGATGATGATTTTATCGTAGTTAATTTAGATGATGGTAAAAATTGGGAAGAATTACTTGTCGTTATGTATGATGATCGGAGCGTAGATTTTGAAATAGTTGATAATCAACTCTACAACAAATACAGTTAAACGTTACTAATGTATAGAAACCCACTGATCAGTAGAATTTGGGATGGCTTCACCAACTCAGCCCAGGATGAACTTCTGGCTATGATCGGTGAATTTCGCCTGGACTATGTGCTAGAAGATACATTCTTGTATGGCTTAGACATTGTAGAGGAAGCAGTTATAGAAGAAGACTATGAAAGGGCCTATGGTGTATTCGAAGAGATATACCCAATTGTGATGCGCAGAATTGACATTGACTTATTCCAAGAACTTTTAGGAGAGGCATACTTTGCCATTTAATAAACACCCGTATATATATAGATATGGCAAGACGCAAATTTGATGAAGAGGTAGTCGAAGAAACTACAACCGAAGTAACAGAAACCGTGAGTGAAGGCCCCGACACCCACGAGCAATTCGTAACAATCCTTGTTGATATGGGGCTATCAGCAGAACAGGCAGAAGCCGTGCATTCAATGGCAATGGATCTAATCAATGCAGGTGGAGTCGAAGAAACAACAGATACTGAAGTGCAAGAAGAAACTAAAGTAGAAGCCAGCCGTGCCCGTCGAGGCACTAAGCGTAGCAGGTTTGCACGCAATGCTGGACGTAGCGAATCACCGCGTCGTTCACGACGATCGGAGATGAGCCAAGAAGATCGCACAGAGCGTCGAATGCGACGATTGATGCGACAAAACGCTGACTTGAAAAAGCAGCTAGTTGAATTGGGCGCACGACCTGCCGCCCAGCCCCTACGCAACCGTCCAGATGTGAAAGCCCCACAAGGCCCAGCATTGAACGCGCCCAAAGGAGCAACCGCGCAGGCATTAGAAATGATTAATAAACTACGGAACACATGAGTTACCCAGTAACTACACGACGTTCAATGCGTCAACGCAATTTTGCTGCGGGTCAAGGCCCGACAGTAAGCCCTGCTACTACGTATGCAGGTGTACTTTCTACGCCTTTTGTTGCACCAGCCCTTAAATTGGCTGACACATTGAACAAAGGATTTGTACGTCAGATTGACGGCATCCAAAACAAAGCAGTAATTTCTAACCTGTCATCTGTGACAAACGTAATTCAAGCGGCCAACTGTGACTGGGCTGATGGAAACGATTTGATTTTGGGTGAGCGCGTTTTGGAACTAACTGACCTGGCAGTAATGGAGGCCCTTTGCCGCAAAACAATTCTGCCTACTTGGGCTGGAATGACTGGCGCACGGGAAACTATGGGTGCAGGATCACCAGAATTTCAGGCGTTTGCTATGGCAACTGTTGCAGGATATGCAGCACAAGGCGTAGAGAACGGGATCTGGCAGGGTGCTATGGCAGCAGGGCAAAAGGGTTTTCTCTCAGATACTGGGACTTTAGACGCTACAGGCTATCAGGCTTCTATTCTCGGTACTCGCGATGGAGCTGGTGCTGCTATTGTCAATGAAGTTACAGCAGCCGCTGCTTCATTTGCAGGTGCTGCTTCTGTTATCGTAGGTGCAACAGGTGCATTCAATTTGGTTTACGAGAATGCCGTGACCAACTGCCCTGCTATCTTGAACCGAACTGACGTTGCTTACTACTGTTCGCCAAAAACAGCAGGTGCCTATATGCTAGGTCTTGCGGTTTCAGGCGCACATCAAGGTGTGAATATGCGATCAACAGACCAAGCGTTTGATACATTGCAGTACCTAGGTATTCCAATTCACGTTTGCCCAGGTATGTATGATGAGGCTTTGATTCTTACATACGAAGAGAATTTGGTAGTAGGTTCTAATTTGAACACTGATTACACCACAGCCCAGTACATTGACGCGTGGCAATTTGACGGATCAGACCAGGTAAAGATCGCTATGCGATTCGGAACAGGTATGCAAGTCGGAGTACCAGGCGATGTAGTAGTAGGTGGTGCAGCAGCATTGTTCGCTTAATTTATAGGTCATGGCTTGTACTATAGCAAATGGAAGAATTGTAGATTGCGCTGACTCAGTTGGTGGAATCAACCGTATTCTAATCAGCGCAGAATATAAGGAAATGACCACCAACGCTGCCTTTGTAGCAGCATCCGATACGATTTCAGCAATCGGAGCGCAAGTGTTTTATACGTTTGAACTTCGCCCTGAGTTGTCAAGTTTGACTGTAAACTATCAGGCTGACAAGGCCAGCGGAACTACGTTCTTTGAGCAGGTTCTTAGCTGTACTTTTCAAAACCTTGAGATTGAAGACATCGCAGATATTAAAGCACTTTGTCAAGGCCGCCCTAATATTTGGGTTCTCGATAACATGGGTAAGTGTTGGTTGATCGGAGCGAAATACGGATGCAATGTAACTGGTGGAAACATCCAGACAGGTACAGCGTTTGGTGATATGAATGGTTTTACGATTGACTTTACCGCGCGTGAAGAGAATCCAATCTATTTGGCTACTGCATCAGCCGCTGGTGTTGCAGGTGCTGATTACCCATTGGATCTTGTAGCGAACGCAACAGTTAATCCACAGCCATAAATTTTTGGTTGAGTATATGGTTAGGAAAGGGGCGGCAATTTAGCTGCCCCTTTTTCATTGAAACAAATTTAGAAAACGTATATAAACTAGTATGATCCAGATCACAAACGCGAATGCCTACCAATCGTTTTTTTTAAAACTAGATGGATACAGCGCAACGACAATAACAAATGTGAGGGTAAGTTTTACTAATCAACTTACAGGAAAAAAAACTAGCTTTGGATCTGTGACTCCGTTAACAACAAATGGTAGGTATCAAAATATCCAGGTTATACCGCCAGCAGCACCACACGAAATGGTAGAAGGTTTGTATATGGCAGAGATAAAAAACAATGATAATACCGTAACTTACGCAACACGCCTGGCCTTTGTTTCATCTGTTCCTGCGTTTAAAGAAGCACAATTTGCGGCTTACGAAGAACAAGACACAGAAACATATAACGTATACGTCAAATGAAGAAGCAATTTCTTAATGTCTTAAATTACACTAGCACAAATACACCTCAATTCGTTGAGAGTCAAAACCGCGAGTGGGTAGATATGGGAAAGGATAACCTTTACCCACACTACCTGGAAGAACTGTACGTTAGTAGCAGCATCCACAGCGCAGTAGTAAAAGGTGTTTCTGAAATGATTTATGGAGAAGGCCTTGATGCCATCTATAAAGATTTTAATATTGAGCAGTGGCTTAAAGTGCAGCAAATTTTTGGCGATCAAAAATGCTTAAAGCGTTGCAGCCTGGATTTAAAACTTTATGGTCAGTGCTACTTTAACATTATCTGGAGTGTAGACAGAACTACTATTTCAGAAATTCATCATGCTCCTGCTGCTACAATCCGAGCAGGCATTGCTAATGATGAGGATGAAATTACAACGTTCTATCACAAGGCTGATTGGAGTGACAATAAAGAGCCACAGGCAATACCAGCGTTTAACACAAATGATCGTACAGCAGCTAGTCAAATATTGCACATTAAGCTGTACAATCCCTTGTCTTTCTCGTACGGATTGCCAGATTATTTAGGCAGTACAAACTATATAGAAGTAGATTCTGCACTGTCTGAGTACCATTTGAACAGTATAAATAATGGCTTTTTTCCTTCGACAATTTTAAGTTTTAATGATGGCGTGCCGACTGAGGATGAGCGAGCAGAACTAGAACGCCTGATCTATAACAAATTTGGTGGGGCTTCGAATGCAGGCAAGATCCTGATGACGTTTAACGACTCGACAGAAAACGCTCCAACCGTTGAGAGTTTCAACATTAGTGATGCTCACAATGTATATGACTATTTAAGCAAAGAGGTAGTAGTTAAAATCCTTTCAGGTCATCGAGTTACTAGTCCATTGCTATTTGGAATTAGAAATGAAGGTGGAGGTTTTGGATCAAATGCAGACGAACTAAAAGACAGCTACGATCTATTCTATAATACAGTTGTATTGCCGTTTCAGCGTTTACTGCTTGACGGACTAAGGCCTGTATTTGCCGCATCAGGGATCACCTTAGATCTTTACTTTAAACCATTGCGCCCAGCAAGTTTCTTAACGGTCGAAAATCTATGGGGCCAGGCAAATTCCGCAGATACAGGTGATAAAGATGCCAGCTATAATGGCGCACAGATTGCATCCGCTGTAGAGGTATTGGTCAAAGTAAAAGAAGGTATTCTGACAGAGGAACAAGCTAAGGTATTCCTGGTGCAGATGCTTCAGTTTACGCCAGAGGTAGCCGAAGCATTGTTTGTGCAAGGCATTGACGCAATAGCCCAGGTAGAGCAAGAACAAGAATCAGACGAAGCAGTTGCAGAAACGCAGATGTCTAAAAAAAAAAGCGGTGACGAGTGGCTACCCCAGTTAAGGGAGCGAGCCAGGAAAGTACCAGAGCATTTTACACTTTGGAAATCTGAAGAAGTGCAGGACGCGCAATTTGATCATGATCTGCACGAGGCAAAAATGCAAATGTTCTATGCGGAATACAGTAACTACGATGAGGTAAGCGAAGAGCGCGACATTGTAAGCAGGGACAATTACTATTTTGCTGTACGTTATCGTTACGAAGAAACAGCACAGACGGCACCAGTAGATCCTAACTACAAGACCAGAGATTTTTGTGAAGAGATGATGGAACTATCAAATGATGGTTTAGAATTTCGCTATGAAGATCTGATTGAAATGGGTGATGATGGAGTTAACGGAAATTTTGCACCAGCAGGTAAAAGTTCATACAGCATCTTTGATTGGAAGGGGGGCGTATACTGTAGGCATGGCTTTGTTAGAATGATTTATATCTACGCTCCAGACGGAGAAATAGCTGAAGTAGACGATAAGGCTTTTGAAGGAGCCTGGGAAGATGTGATGCGCAGCGTAGGTAACAACTTTGAAATTGAACAGCCAGGATTTGAAATCGTGGCACCGATCGACACCCCAAGTAGGGGATCTTTAAAATACGGATAATGGCAACCACACTATACATTAGTTCTACTCTATTAAAAAGGGATACAGCACTGGGTAGCGCAGTAGATGACAATTTGCTTCAGCCTTACATTAAGATTGCCCAGGATCGCTGGGTGCTACCAGCCCTGGGAACACAGTTAGCAGATAAGATTTCTACTGATATTGATAATGACGCGATTACAGGTGTATATCAAACCTTACTAGAGGATTACATCCAGCCATGCCTGGTGCAGTTGGCATTTGTGGAAGTCGCTTTTGTAGTACGATTACGCTTTGCGAACAATAGCGTAGTAGTAGGCAGCAGCGAAATGGGGAATAGCGCATCAATGCAGGATATACGCAAAGTAGTAGAGCAGTCGCAAGAAATTGGAATGTTCTATAGAGAACGTTTGATCGACTACTTGCAATTCAATTCAGGCAGCTTCCCAGAATACACGGCAAATACAGGAAGCGATCTATCACCATCAGCACGAAACTATTTTGGAGGACTCAACGTATACCCCAGGCTCACCACGAACAATCAAATCAAAGCGTGGGCTAACGCAGTTGGAATCAAATACTTCAACCGATAAGCCGCGAGGCTATTTTGGCAGTCGAAATAATGACAATGAGTTGAAGCTAAAAATCTACCTGAACAAATGGCAACAAAAATAACAGACTTAACAGAACTAACTACTACACCTGAAAACGATGATGTGCTGCACATTGTAGACATCAGCGATACTACAGGAGGTTCTGCTGGTACCAGTAAAAAAATTAAGGTCAGCACTTTGCCTAGCGGTGGAGGAGGTGGATCAGGCACGGTTACCAGTGTTGCTTTGGCTGTGCCAAGCGCACTAACCGCGTCAGGCTCTCCCGTGACCACAGCAGGCACCATTACTATTTCTGGTGCTGGCACCTCAAGTCAGTATATTGATGGCACAGGGGGCCTTCAAACGACTCCTACGGGGACTGTAACTGGTGTAACTGGAGTTGCTCCGATCACTAGCACAGGTGGCGTTACTCCAGCCATTGCCATTACAGATGCTACGCCTTCTGCGCGTGGGGCTATGAGTTCAGCAGACAAGAGCAAACTAGATGGTATTGCGGCAGGGGCTGAAGTAAACGTAGTCACTTCTGTTAATACTGAAATTGGTGCTGTAGTATTAGATACTGATGACATTGCAGAAGGCACTACCAATGAATACTTTACAGATGCACGGGTTGCAGCCAATAGCGCGGTAACATTAAACACAGCCAAAGTAAGCAATGTACAATCTGATTGGAACGCTACATCAGGTCTATCACAGATCTTAAATAAACCAACGTTAAATGCAGGAACTGTTACAAGTATTACTGCTGGAACAGGTTTAGATGGTGGAACGATTACAGGTTCAGGTACTATTGATTTAGCAGATACAGCCGTTACAGCAGGCAGTTATACAGCAGCTAACATAACAGTTGATGCACAAGGAAGGGTAACAGCAGCAGCAAACGGCAGTGGTGGTGGAACGAACACCAACATAGCTAATGCAAACCTGACAGCAGACAATAACCGTACATTAGACATGGACGGTAACAGCTTGACGATTGATAATAATGGTGGGGATTTTACCTTGAGAGATTCAGGCACATCGGACACCTATATTACAGCAGGCAGTAATGAGTTGGGACTCGGTGACAGCGGTATGCCTGTAAAAGCACAAGGTCTTTTTCGAGCAGAAGCAGGGATTGAACAGGACGAAGCAGGACTAACGGTTGCAGGTGCATATGGAGATGGAGCAGACATTACTTTTTTAGGATCGTCAGCAACCTCTGTTATAGCAGGTAGGCTGTACTATTATTCGGGTGCTGCTTGGGTGTTTTACACGACTGCATCCGAAGCACCACAAAAGGCTTTGTTAGGTATGGCTATAGGCACAACAGTGGCTAAAGGTTTTGTTTTGAAAGGTTTTGTTAATCCAAACGGGACAACGAACCTGACAGCAGGTGAAACTGTTTTCGGCTCAACGAATGCATCCGTTAGTAGTACCGCACCGACCACAGGGTATCAACGAATAATGGGGCACGCAATTAGCAGCAGTGTAATTTACTTCAATCCGTCTACTGAATACATAGACTTAACGTAATGGCTATAGATAAATTATCAGGCGTAGCATTTACTGCTATTGACCAAATAAGCGGTATAGCCAAATCTTCTATTGCTAATGTTTCAGGTATTGCTGCGCCTGCTAGTGGCGGAAGCGACATCGTGTTTTCAGATGTGACGTACAGTTCTTTCGATGGGACTGTTGGTCCGACTAATCCTTTTAACGTGACCTTACCATCGTCGGCAACTTCAGGCGATTTCGCAATGGTGTTATATACGGTTGATTTCCCCTTTAATGGTAACGCAACTACCACTCCTAGCGGATGGACTTTGCAGGAGTTTGTTGGAGATTCTGCTAGTGACAGTCATCTTCATGTATACACTAGAGTCTTAGACGGAACAGAAGGTTCAACTTTGCCAATCACCGCAACATTTACCGCTAATGGTCGAGGGGGTATGGCTTGGGCAATGGTTTGTGAGAACATAGACACAACAAACCCTGTTGGCACTAACACGACGATTACACGTGGTAGTGGCTCAAGCATTACCGTCCCTGCTGCAACAAGTGCAAGCGCAGGCACGTTTATTTGTTACGTTGGTTTTGATGGTGCAGATGGTGACCCTGTAACAATGTCAAATAATGGAGGCTTTACTTTCACACTTGGTGGTACGGCAGAGGTTCCCGTTAGTGGCGGAAGTTCTCACGTAACATCAGAATGGAGGTATGCAACGATTGGCGCAAGCACATCTACGGGGTCAACTGATGTTGATTTTGATAAAAGTGACGGAAAAGCAGGAATGCATTTAATGCTACAAAGAGCATAACATGAACTACGAATTAATTAGTGTGGCGATAGGTGCAGTTGGTGGAATAATCGGAACTTATGTGAAGATGGAAAACGAATTAACCAAAGTAAAAAGCAGACTGCATTCTTTAGAGAAGCAAGAAACACGAGTGCAGCAAAGCCTTGATGTGTTGCTTGATGGAGTCAACGAGATTAAGATCTTACTAGCTAAAAAAGGCATCGAGTGAGAGAGATAAACCGCATCATCTTGCATTGCACTGCAACGCCAAAAGCGATGCGTGTAGATGTAGCAACGATCAGAGTTTGGCACCAGGCCAAGGGATGGTCAGATTGCGGTTATCATTATTTGATACATCAGGACGGCACGTGCGAAATAGGCAGGCCTGTAATGATCAAAGGCAGTCATACAAAAGGCCATAACGCAGACAGCATTGGGGTTGCCTATTGTGGAGGAGTCGATCTAGAATCAAAACCAAAAGATACAATGACGATGGAACAGGAAATTTCATTCTTACACCTGGTCGATTCATTACGTACTACGTTTGGCCCACTAACTTTACATGGTCATAACGAGTACAGCCGTAAAGCCTGCCCTTCGTTTAACGTGCAGGATAAATTTGAATTCTTAAAACTTAAAATAGATGAACTTTCTAATTAATCACTGGGCAGAATTAGCCCTGGCCCTAATTACTTTACTGTCAACCTTGACAGCATTAACGGAATCCACACGCGATGATAAAATTGTAGCTGTGTTATCCAGAGTATTAAACGCGATCATCTTTGGACGTACAAAGACCAGGCAAAAGAAAGGCAAATAGCCCTATATTAGTGCTGGTTAGATCTTCTCCTTCATTGGTTTAGCCGCCTGTTAAGCCCCTTGCATTAGTTTGTAGGGGGCTTTTTTTTTGTGGTAATGTATCTAAGTTTAGATTTTTTGCCCTATATTTGTGTCAATGGAGAAGATTAAACCCTGGAATCGAGCCGACTATAATTGGTGGCTAAAGATGGCGATAGCTTTAGAGTCAGAACTTGAAGAGTGCAAAATTGCAGGAGCAAGTGACGGCCTGGAAACCCTATTGCAAGGCTGCATGGATATATGCAACAAACGCCTAGCGGAATACGAACGTATGCACCGCACGACAGGCGAAGACCTGATGAAGAAGTTTACGGAACTGATCAGGGACATGAAACAGTATTAACCAAAACCTATATAAAATGAAGGAACAAGACAAACTAGCAGGCGAAGCCGTGCAAAAAATTATCGACAGCACGCGCTTCTCGATTAACTACCACCAGGAAAAGCTGGTGCAGGAGCAAGAAACTTTGGCAGGCCTGTTAAGGCTAGTAGCAAAAACCCAAATCAAAGACAAATGAAAGACGCTTTAACGATTATGATAACCGATGATGTACAGTTAGAAATTGGTTATACTCATTGGGCAGAAATGAAGAGTAATGATTATGACGTACCGAATGATCCGTCAGGCCATGAAATAGACAGCATCAAATTTGTTAGCTGGGTAGGCACAGGAAAGGGAAACAAAGTGCGAGTAGAGGTGGATATTACAGGATGCAGCGAAGAGTTAGCCAGAGAATTAAATTGGGATAAAATAGAGCAATCAGTAACAGAACATATTGAAGAAAAATGATTAGTAAAATAACAGAGATTCAGGCTAACGGAACATACGATAGCCCACATGGTATGCTGTACAAATTTATGTACACATTCGAAGATGGCGCAGAAATAAGCGCAAATCACAAAACAGCAAGCTGCCCGTTTAAGGCAGGCGATGAAGTAGAATACCAGGTCAACGGCAGCAATAGCTATGGCGCATGGGGCAAAGTGCAAAAGCCTGGAGGCTATACAGCGCAGCCATCAGGCGGTAAAGTATCCGATGATACACAGAAACGCATTGAGCGATCGTGGGCACTGGGCCATGCGGTGCAAATAATGGGACCGTTGAAGGCTGTAAATATTGACAGCGTAAAAGAGTATATGACACAGGCAGCACGCCTGGCAGACGTACTTTTAAAGGCTAGAGATACGTTTCCTAAGTTTGAAATGGACGAAGTGACCAGGGCGTTTTGGGATTCTCAGATGGCTGAACCAAATGAAATGCCTTTCTAATGGAGTATATCAAAAAATTTACAACGGAACTTCCAACTATGGCAATGACTACAGCCTACGGAAATGATTTGTACAGAAAAGAAAATGTACAGATGGAAACGCAGATAGAGATTAGCCCAGTTCATAAAAGCGGAGGATGTTTTGAAACGTTTGATACAGAAACAGGTGGCGAAGATTTTTATGCCGAAGGAGTTTTGGAGATAGAAAAGGTAAATGGCAAGCTATCGCTAACTGGATACGATGGTGTATTTGAATTACCAGAATACATAGTAGAAGAAGTGCGCAAAGCAGGAATAGAAATTGACTTGTAATGGGAAAATTAAAAGCTACCCTGCCTGATTACCCGACAGTGGATTATGAATTTGATTCATCGTTTGAAGACCAGGCAATTAAAGTTTGGGCAATGGAACAAGCTATGAAAGTGACAAAGAAAGACGGGCTAACGCATGAACAGTACGCGCAAATTTCTCGTGTGTTGGCCCAGGAATTAATGAACGAAATAAAAAAATTAAAATGAAAATGACGTTAGGCACATGGATCAAAGTAAATTATGGCACGCACATTCGATTGAATGAAGCACTAGGGTTGGGTAAAAATTCTGTAAACCGATGGTACAATAGCGATCCGAAACGATTCTTTATGTACCTACCTCAGATGGCTAAATGGTCAGAAACTCAACCTCAAGATTTGATTGACATGATCGAACAAAGGATTGAAGATGTTAAAGCTATCAGAGGTAACGATTGAGAAATTAAAGAGAAGGAGGAAATACCTTTTGTATAGGTATGTCAACACTGCACCATACGATCCAAAGCATAAAGAGTACGGAGAACAGGCAGATTTAGTAGGTTACGAATTAAACAGGCGCACAGGAGAAACGAAGTATAAACTATGAAACAGAAGAACAGCCCAAGACAATTTAAGGGCGTATGGATACCAGCGTCTTTATATATGGCTACCGATTTAACCTGGAGCCATAAGCTAATGCTGATTGAGATAGACAGCTTTAGTAAAAACAAGCTGGATTGTTTTGTTAGCAACGAGCATTTAGCGGATCATCTACAGCTTAGTAAAAGTGGAACCGAAAAGGTTTTAAAGCATTTGGTAGACATTGGATTAGTGCAACGCGAGCGACGTAAAATTGGCAAGGTTTACCGTAGGGTACTACGGGTGGTAACCTCCATAGAAGGAGATATACAACCGTACTTGACGGAGGCAACAAACCACCTTCAGGTAGGCACTACTAATACAAGGACTAAACCAACGACTAAACCAAAGAAAGAAGGGCAACCCTCCACTGAGGGAGAGTGTATAGAATACTTTCTTGAATTAGGGATGAGCGTAGAAGAGGCACAAAAGTTTTTGGATTGGTACGAGCAAACAGGCTGGAAGCTAAAGGGAGGCAATAAAATTAAAGACTGGAAAGCCACTGCCAGGAATTGGAAACGAAGACAAAAAGAACACCAGAATGAAAAACGAGGATTTAGCCAGGACAACTTCAACTCTGAAGCCCTACACCGTTATGTTACTGAAGGATAACTTGGTCAGCGTAAAACCTAATGATGCCTGGAGCAAAGGCACTAACATAATTACGGCATTGAAAAGTAACCCTGCAATGATCAGGGGCTGGGTAATGTCAGAAGTAGGCAGGCTGTGCAAAGAACTGAGCGCAAAAACTACGATTCAAAGTGACGAGGAATTAATCTTTTGCGTCAACAGCATCTTTGAGGAACACCCTACATTAAAGCTGGAGGAGGTAAGAACCTGTTTTGATATGGTGCGCAAAGGGAAGTTTGGAAAATTGTATGAGCGATTAAAGACACCCGAAATCTTAGATTTTCTGCGCAGGTACGAAGGCGAAATAAGGGTTGAGATTTTGGAAAGGAACATGAATGATTCACGCTACCAATCAGAACGCAGCAGCACTGAAGAGTTAGCTACTTCACCGATCGGGGAAATAGTTAAGACTTTGCCAGAGTCTGAACCACCAAAGAAAGTAGAAGGTCACGGTTTAGGAAGCCGCTTGCGCAAACGATTAGATCAATTAGCACCAGAGGAAAAGGCTACAAAGTGATTGGGTTTTTAATCTACTGATGCTTAAATTGCAACGTGAAGAGAAGCACCGAAGTAAAAAAATTAGACGCAGCAGTTAGTCGATATGTACGCAAAAGCAATGCAGACGCCAATGGCAACTGCGCTTGTTTTACTTGTGGTAAGTCTGGCAGTTGGAAGTACGAAATGGATTGCGGCCATTTTCAAACGCGATCTAAGTATAGTACGAGGTGGCTATACAAACCAGAGGATGGCCTGGTGAATATGATGCCCCAGTGCAAGCATTGCAATTTAACTAACGGAGGCCAGCAATATGCCTACGGTAAAAGGTTAGATGCGGTGTATGGTGAAGGAACTGCTGATCGAATTGTTCGACTATCAAACACAATGCAGAAGTTTACTACAAAGGAAATTGTAGAGATGCGCAAAGAGTGGGACAGACGATTTCCAGAATGAGTTTGCTACATACTTGGATAGAAGAAAACTATGCCTACCTAATACGGGTAGCAAACAAGTATGTAGGTAAAGGCCTTGCTGCTGATTTGATCGGTGATTTGTGTGTAGTGTATTTAGAGAAACCAAATAAATACATTGCTTTGATTGATAGAAACGAGATGATGCGGTATGTATGCCGAACTATTCACATTTGTTCGTTTAGCAAAAAGAGCAGATTTTACTATAAGTACAAGAAGCATGATGAGCAAATGGCACACGATTATCCACTTGTTTTGTTGAAAGACAATACTACAGAAATAGATGAAATAAACCACCAAGAAATAGAAAACCAAATTGACGAAGTGTTTTGTATATTGCAGGAAATCAGATGGTTTGATGCAGAAGTATACAAGGCATACCATTTGCATTCACATTCATTAAGCACACTATCAGATGCCACAGGAATCAGTAAAAACACAATCTACAAAGCAATCAAAACCGCGCAAGCGCACCTCGAAGAAAACACCCAAAGGATTAGGGGATACGGTGGAAGCGTTGATACCAGAAGTAGTGAAGGATGTAGTCAACAAAATAGCAGGGGAGGATTGCGGATGCGACAAACGGAAGGAATGGTTAAACAAACGGTTTCCCTACTTCAAACCTTTGAGCGATCAAGACAAGAAGCTATGGGTAGAAGTCCTGGCTCCAGCACTTAGAAAGGATGTTCTGACGATGGCGCATCAGGAAATAGTTATTGATATGTATGAACGTACCTATCGAAAGCGACATAGAAAGACCAGGTGCGGATCATGCGTAAAGGGTAGGATGTTAGAACTGGAAAAAGCGTACGAAGGTTCATGCGAATAATTACGGCAGGCATACTAGATGGATACCAACGAAGGAAAGATCGGAGCGTTTCAATACGTTTCATTACACAGGAGAAGAGCAGCAGTGAGGTAGTAGAAATTGATGAGATGCTGGACACATTTGGCATTTTATATTTTCGAGGCCAGGAGAAGATGAACGATGAAGAGATAGAAGAACTGGATGCGATTGAGTTGGACTTATACGATGAACCCAAAAGCCAGAGCGCACGCTTACGTAATGTGCTGTACGTGCTTTGGAAACAACAAGGCGAAAATGGGGACTTTAAAAAATTCTATAAGCAGAAGACTGAAGAAATTATTCAACACTTTAAAACTAAACTATCAGATGAGTAAAGCATCATACCAGGCACACGAAGAAATCAAGCCACAGAAACTATCTATTGAACAGCGAATACAAATCTATCTTGGCCGTGAAGGGGCTTTAAGTTTGTATTCTATAGCAACAGAACTAGAGATAAAGATGCAGACGGCATCAGCTAGGTTAAGTGAGATGCACGACAAAGGCATAGTACGCTTTGATGCAGATGGCGATTACGAACTTACAGAAAATGAACAGGAACAAGAACGGGTACGATACCATAGGATGGTAGACAGGTACGAGAAGTGGAGAAAGCAAGGGATCAAAAATGGCTGGATCAGTGAGTGAAGAATACGAAAACGACAGCCTAGTAAGTGAATGCTGCGGATCAAACCAACACGGAGATAGCGACATCTGCGGATACTGCTATGAACATACCGAATTTGTTAGCTACCCAAAGTATGATGGAAACAAGTTAGGCCCAAACTATGATTACGCACCTACGCAAAAAGCATTGAATAAATGGTTAAAGCAGGTATGTGATCTAGACTGAAAACAACAATAAAATACAATGGCATTTAAGAAAGGACAAAGCGGCAACCCAAAGGGAAGGCCAAAGGGATCACCGAACAAAGTATCAGAAGCAAGTAAGGAATTGTTTCTAGACGTTATGGAGGGGGAACTAGGGCATATCGAGGAGTCGCTAGGGCTACTACGTGAAAACAGCCCAGAGAAGTACCTGAAGGCTCTATCAGGCTTGTTTCCTTATTTCATGCCTAAGCAAATTGAGTCAGAGATTACGATTAGCGAGGCACCCAAACCTCCTTCTTGGTTTGATGAGGTGTTGGATCGTGAAGACACAACAGGCGAAAACCCATTGACCGATGGATAAAGCAACCGCATTAGCAATCGTAGATAATAACTGCCTTATTGCAGATGGTTTAGATCATGGGATTATAGGAGTAACAGCAGGTGCAAATGTGCAAGCTGTATATAGCTGCGCCATTCTTGTACAGCAGTGGATGATAGACGGCATGGATTCAGATGAGGCCCTGGAGCATTTACATTACAACGTCCTGGGAGGCAGGCCGACTGGAGATAACGCGCCCGTATTCCTTGACGATTTGTGAAGCAGCCCAAATCTTATTATGACGTACTGAACAGCAACAAACGTATCGTTGCCTGTCAGGGAGGTACACGTAGTGGTAAAACGATGTCTATTTTAACCGTGCTGATTGAGTGGTGCTATACTTATCAGGATGCAGGGTATGTTATAGATGTCATTAGGGCATCCTTTCCTAGCCTTCGTGCGTCAGTGTATCGAGATTTTCTGGGCATACTAGAGAGGGAAAAATGGTATGATGAACGTAACCATAACAAGACTGAAAACACGTACACTTTGTTTGGTAATCTATGGCGTTTTATGTCAGCCGATCAGCCACAAAAACTTAGGGGAGTTGCTCGAAATTACGCCTTCCTAAACGAGGCAAACGAACTGACCTTGGAAACGTTTCGCCAGGTGAGTTTTAGATGTACCGATAAATTGTTCCTTGATTGGAACCCGTCCGAAGAATACCATTGGCTGTATGATGAAATCCTTACCAGGGATGACTGCGACTATTTTAAAACTACCTACCTAGACAACCCGTATTTAAACAAAGAAACGGTTGCAGAGATTGAGAGGCTGAAACATACGGATGCAAACTACTGGAGGGTGTATGGGTTGGGAGAGCGTGGCCAGTCGAAGGCTACCATATTTGAAAGTCACATATATGAAGAACTACCAGAAAACGCAAGGTTTGTTGCATGGGGTTTGGATTGGGGATTTAGTGCTGATCCGACTAGCTTGGTTAAGGTGATGCGCGTAGACCAAGATTTGTATATCGAGCAGCACCTATATACAGGAGGCTTGACAAATCAAGACATTATACAGGAGATGAAGCAGCTAGGTATAGCCAGGCATGACGAGATAATTGCAGACAGCGCAGAACCGAAAAGTATAGAGGAGATACACAGGGCAGGTTTCAATATTAAAAAAAGCAAGAAGGGGCCTGATAGCATACGTAAAGGCATAGACCTAATGAGGAGGCACAAATTGTACATCCACAAAGAGAGCGTAGACACGCAAAAGGAGTTCAGGAATTACAAATGGAAAACAGATCGTAACAACCGTACGCTCCCAATTCCTGAAGACGCATGGAACCACAGCGTCGATGCTGTGCGATATGTATGTTTAAACAAACTGCTACGTAAAACAGGAACCTATACCATACAATGAAAATATCTCTACCAGAAGACTACACCGAAATTTCAGTGCAGCAATACAAAGATCTGTGGGCTGAATATGAAAGGCACGAAGAAGCATTTCATGCACAGCGCAGGGCTATAGAAATCTTATCTGGATTAGAACGCGACACATTAGCCGATGCTGCCTGGGAAGACATTGAAAACGCCAGCACAAAAATGAATTGGCTATTAAGTGAACCCGATCCTTTTGTAAGCAATACCAAGGTAAAGCACAAGGTAAAAATTGATGGGGTAGAATACGGATTCATACCAGACTGGACACGCTTAACAGTTGGTGAATATGCCGATCTAGAAACGATGTGCAACAAAGGGATGTTTGAGTACCTGGAGAAAATTATGTCGGTAATGTATAGGCCGATCACCAGGACAAAAAATGGGATGTACGAAATAGAAAGGTACGAGCCAAGCGAAGACAGAGAGGCTGCAATGCTAAAATGCCCGATGGATGTAGTAGTAGGTGCAGTGGTTTTTTTTTGCGACATAGCCGAGGTATTATCTACCACTATGCAACCCTATTTAACAAACGGTCAGAAGCTACCGAAGAAGGGGAAGAGGATAAAGTACACGCCAAATGGGGATGGTATGGCTTAATGTACCAATTAGCGCAGGGTGATTTAACGAAAATGAATCAGGTAGAACGTATATACATAGATGAGGCCTTAACGTTTATGGCTTACGAGAAAGACCTAAACCTTAGAGATAAAGTGAAAATCTGATGTATACAATTGTAGACATAAACAACACCTTCGAAGCAATTGCAGCGGAACACCTGGAACTGAAATCTTTTGATACAGGTGGCCTGGATCGAATGGACGTAGATAAACTAGATGTAAATAAATTTCCATTGCTTTATGCTCAATGCACAAGCGCAGATTTAGACAGTGGGGTTACCGTGCTGACCTACGAAGTGATGGTAGCTGATTTGGTTATAGAGAAACAGGAGAAATTCTTAACGCAGGTATACAGCGAAACGTTCTTGATCCTGAATGATGTAGCAGCTAAATTCTACTTTGCCGTTTATGACGGCAACAGAATAGTAGATAGAAATCTTGGCTTCAATTTGCCTATTGTCTGTGATCCATTTACAGCTAGGTTTGATAATCTTTTAACGGGCTGGTCAGCCTCTTTTGAAATTCGATTGCCAAACGCTATAAATTTATGCGATGCCCCTTTCTGAACCGCTAACCTTAAAGATTGAGGTAGACGATCAGACCTACAAACTAAAGTTAACGCGCCTGCGAAAAGCTATGGATCGCCTGGGCGCATTAGTAGTGGAAGAGGCCCAGCAAGAACTGGATCAACAGGGTAAAGTCGTAAGCGGTGAATTAAAGAACAGCCTGTACTACATTGTAGATACTGGCAAAGACTCTATGACTTTAGAGTTTGCGGCAGGTGCGCCTTATTGGGACTTTGTAAACCAAGGCGTTCAAGGTGCAGGGCCATACAATCCACCAAAAAACCCAAGTGGAAAAGGCACTTTACCTTATGAAAACCGCGCACCCAAAAGCCCCTATAAATTTGGATCGGGGCAAGGAGGCCCAGGTACTATTCGTGGAGGCATAGATAGGTGGGTGATTCGAAAACCAGTTGGCCCAATTAGAGATGCAAAGGGAAGGTTTATACCGCGCAAAAGATTGGTAAGTATGATCACCAGTTCTGTTTGGAGGTATGGAATAGCACCTTCCAATTACTATACCCTGGCTTTAGATAAGGGCTACAAACAAACAAAGGCACGTTTAGCAGTGGCGATCGGCCAGGATGTAAACCAGTACATCGAAGAAAATCTGGCTGGTACCTATACAATTAACATTGAACTATAATGGCTTACACGGTTAACCAAGAAACTACAGGAGTACAGGGAGCATGGGATGAACTTATCTATGTTGTCGCTGATCCTACACAAATTACTGAGCCTAACTATAGGTTCGTATGCCAGGTAACGATCAATGGATCTGTAGTTATTACTATGAAACAGCTACCTAATAATGCTGGGGCGGCTGTCTTTGAGATTAGCGATATAGCCAGGGCGTATGTTCAGCAAGATTTAAACCCGTTTCAGCTAGGCCAGGTTAATATGGCTGGTGACCTATCGACAACTACAATTTATGGCTTGAATGAAAAAGCGTTAATCACAGTCACTACTGATTTCGGTTATGAATTTACGACTACTGCAAACCAGCCACCAGTTCAAGTAATTGAGCCAGGAACTACCCAGAGCGTATTTGTAGTAAACGGATCATTTCAGGAAACGGGATCGTCTTTGCCTTTGCCTATAGCAGCAGCGAGCGAATACAAAATGACAGTAGGCAGAAGGTTCTTTTTATCGGATGCACACGTGAACCAGGATGTTGTTAGATACCCAGTTCAGTACCAAACAGATTCAAAATCCTATGCCGCCCTAGCTTTTCTAAATGGTGATGATGTAGGATCGACTGGCCCTGATTATATGCACGTTACTTTCTATAATCAGGCAACGCAACTTAGCACTGGCTTTATCCAAAACACAACAATTACAGGTGGTAAGGCACCAGCGTCAGGCCTGACAGACGAGCAAAGCCTTTTGTATGTAGGAGTTGGCCCAGCTAATTTGGATAGTCAAAACATTGCTACAGCATCAAGGCCTTCAGCAAATGCTGGATGGACGCACTATGATATTCAAATGGCCAGCAGCATAACCTTAGCAGGAAACCAAACAAGCTACATTTATCGCTTTGAAAGGCTTGACTGTTTAAGGTACCAAGAAAACAACTATCAACTTTTCTGGTGGAATAGCAAGGGAGGGGTAGACAGCCTACCTTTTACGGGTAAGTCAATGCAAAGCCAGGACATGAAAAAGGCAGCGTACAGAACTTCAGGAGGCAATAGCTTCAGTGCTACGGGCCTATCTGTTAATGCCTACAAGAAAGGCAGTAATGAAGGAGGCCTAAGATCAGGTCGAATTGAAACAACTACAACCCTGGAACTGACAACGGCAAATGGAAGTCCAGAAATCTTATCGCCTTTGGTGCAGTCGCTCGTAAATTCAGAACGGGTATATCTGTATGGAAAAGAAACTGGGCTATCAGAACCGACAGGATCATCAGGTCTAGTACAAGTTATGGTGCGAGAGTCACAGATTCGATATACTAAAGGCGTAAACGATGGCCTAGAAAGCTATAAGGTAAACATTGAAATAAGCCGAAGAAGGCCAAACGCATGAGCGAAGTACAATTATACGTAACTCCACAGGCAGGAGGGGATCGGGTGCTTCTAGACAGCCCAAGCGTTCCAATCGAACTAAACATAAGCTACTGGGACGCATCAAAACCTTTTAGCAGCAGAAGCCCACACAGCCTAAATTTTGTACTGCCGTTCTCCAGGGCTAACGATAAATTCTTTAGTTTCTATTTTAACGCAAATGCAGTCGAAGGAACGTTTGATGCTCTAGTGAAAACAGAAGCGGTTATATACGCAGATGGCCTGCTTATGATGGAAGGCGTTTTACAACTGCACGCGGTAAAAGACGGGTACGAAGTTGGTGTTCTTGAAAAGATCGCTAAGGTTTTTGATCTAGTAAAGGGTATGACTTTTAACCAGTTGTTTACTACCGATGCTGGCCTGGTAGACACTGATTTGGATCATGCTTTAAACTGGTCAAACGTACGCCTTAGCTGGGATACCTCGTACGACATTACAACGGGATCGGTAGGTGCAGGCACTATTGTTTACCCATTAGCAGATTCAGGTGCTGGCCTTGGCTTTAACAGCCAGTCGGCAGGAACGGGCTTAGGTTTTTATTACAATCAAGGTTTCACGAACTCAGGGATCGTGGACATAGGTATGAATGATACTACCCTGAGCGTATTAAATATGAAGCCAGCAGTACGTATTACGTACGTGTTGGAATACATTTTTAATCGAGCAGGCTACACGGTGCAAAGCAATTGGATGCAAAGTGCAGATGCTCAGAAAATTTATATGTTTCTGGCCTTGGATCGTATACGTGCTACAGGCAGGGTAACATACGGGTTTAGGGTAGGCATTAGTCAAGACTTGCTATTGCCAGCAGGTGACGCGAGCGTATGGCACAACGTAGCATTTACAAACGAAAGTACCAGCCCGTTTTTTGATCCTGATGGCCTTATCCAAAACGGTTTATTTCAGGCTCCATACCAGGGAGTGTTCAACGTGGCAACTACATTCGTAACTAACACAACAGCAGGTGCCACTTCTGGCGGTTACTATTTTTATGTCAAAGTATTAATAAACGGAAATTCGATTGTAAACGATCAGGTATCATCAGCATTTAATCAAACAGAAACAGTTCACAATCATTCGTTTAGTCTGAGCCTTGAGGCTAACGATCAAGTGACATTCTATGTAGCACACACAAATTCCTCAAATGCGGTTACCGTATCAGCTACGGGTAGCAATGCTACCACAAATATCAACCTTGAAAGTTTTGGCTCAAGCAATCAGTTTGTAGACGTATCAGAAAACTTCCCTGGATTTAGCGTAGACAAATGGCTGAAATCAATAATTGAGCGATTCAACCTGGTAATAGTTTCAAAGTTGGATTCACCAACAGTAGTTCAAATTGAGCCTTGGAAAGATTGGTGGGCTGAATCTACTGATCTACAGGACTGGACAGAAATAGTAGACCAGGACAGCATTAAGATTGAACCAACTACCAAGCTACAAAAACAGACGTACGAATTTAGTGATGCAGAAGGTGCTGATTTTCCAAACGCCTGGTGGCAGCATAATTTCGGATGGGTAAAAGGAAAGTACACGTATCACAATACCAATGACTTTGCCACAGGCACCAGTAAAACGGAGCAGATATTTCAGCCGCTTCGTAATCGGGAACTGTTTTCTAACATACAAAACACGGGCAGCAGTGTAGTTCCAAATGTATTGCTGCCTTGTTTCTGGAGTTGGAAAGATGGATCGGAAGCTGAAATGTACCAGAAAGAATTTACCAGTTGTAAGCCAGTCCTGGCATACTACAATGGATTGCAAAGCATAGGCAACGGAGCGCAATTTGAATTTGGTGGATCGCTGTATACGACATACCCGTATTTTTCAGAGTTTAACGAAGTAGGAGTTTCTCTAAGTACAAAGAGTTTAAATTGGGGGTACGACTGGCCAGATAATTTCAATGCTCCTTTTATTAGCGGCTTGACTTCAGAAGGAACAACTTTGGACTATGCGTTTTATACGTACTGGTCGCAGATGTTCAATGAGATTTACAGCGATGAAGCACGTATAATGGCGTGTCGTATCAACTTGAGTTACAGTGAGTTATACAATCTTAGATTTAATGACAACCTTTATTTAGATGGTACCGTCTGGCGTGTATTGTCTATTAACAACTATGTGATAGGCAGCAATGACCTTGCAAACGCAACGCTGCTAAAGGTCATCAACAAGCCAGTAGGTAGAATCAGTAATGATTGTAATGCTCAACCTGGCACATTTAATACTGACGGCACAGTAAACTTTGTAGATGCTAATGGTACAGCAGTTGATGCTACAGAACCGTGTTGCACTTTAGCTGGTTACGTTTGGAACGAACAAAGAAAAGTTTGTTTTTGGAGGCCGCCTGATGATGGCGGTGGTGGTGGCGAAGGCGGTGGAGGTGGTAATGGTGGGGGTGGTGTAGGTGGTGACAGTCACCAACCAGGTCACCTGGATGAAAACGCACAACCCAATGCAGTAGATCATTCTTTTCCTAGAGCCAGCAGAAGCGAGCCATTTGCACAGAAAGGAATTGTAGGAACTACAAACGAAATTCAGCTAACCGCAAGCAGCGTTTCAACTACAACAATAAGCGCAAGAAATGTATCGCAGCAGCAGCTATTTCAAATCCCATTGGATACGATCGTTTATCTGCAACTTGATGCGGTATTTGTAGAAACGGGTGGTTCTTCAGGAACTGTTGGCAAAGCAAATACCAGTCAAATTCAAGGCACCGTCGCTAACACTAGAACGGGGCCTTCTCAAAAGGCAGTAACTAGAACGGTTGGATCTACGCAGATCGTTGCAGAAAACAAAGACGCAGGAGTTACAAGCAGTGTTGACATTGTAAAAACTCAAGTCAGAGATGGCGATAATTCCTTCTACGAAGTGCAATGTACTGGCCCTGCCAATGTAAACGGCAACTGGTTCATTAATATGAAAACAACTTCCATGCAGCTATCAGGCACAGCTGATACTGTAGCAAGGGCAATATGGTTTAATCTTGATCCATCCATAGTAGAAACGGGCAACCTAAACCCAGAGGAAACTATGTACTACAATTTACCGCTATGAAATATTGGATTAACGCAGTGGGATATGGTGTGCCTAACAGCATACGATTATCAAAAACGTATATATATAGTGGGCATCCCGTCCTGGCTCGATGGTATGGCAGGTATAAGTTGAACAATCCAACCCTATACAAAATGGGTTTAATTCTACGCAATGGCGAACACGCTGAACATTAACATAGTTAGCACTGAAAAGGCTACAGGCCCGATCAAGAAAACTACTAGGGCTGTACGTGACTTAGGAAAAGAAACCGAACGAGTCGGTAAAAAGTCAAGCAAAGACTTTTCCCAATTTGGGGATCTGTTTAGCAGCCTTTTGCCGCGTGGACTACAAAGCACCGTTAGGGGTTTTAAGGGCGCACAGCGGCAGATCGGCAGGCTCTCTAAGAGTTTCACTGTATTAAAGGGTGCCATTGCAGCTACGGGCCTGGGATTGCTTGTGGTGGCATTAGGTGAGTTAGTGGCAAACTGGGATGCTATATCGGGATCAATTAGTAGCGCAACAGATGAAACGAAAGAGCAAGTAAAATACGGCCAGGAGTTAGTAGCAACCAGCAAAGAGCAGCTAGACAACATTTCAGCCCAGGAAAATATATTAAAGCTACAGGGTAAGACAGAAGAAGAGATTTTGGCAATGCGCATGAGTGCCACCGATGAGGCTATCGCAGCGCAAAGAATTATGCTAGAGGCTTTAAAGTCGCAGAAAACGGAACAGGCGGCAGCCGCGCAACAAGCCAGCGATGTAGTAGCAGGGCTTTTAATGTTTGTATCTGCTCCTGTAGCCGCAGTTTTGGCATCTATTGATTTAATAAGTGAAGGTTTAGTAAGGATTGGAGTGTTAGCGGAAAAAACAAACCTAGCGACAGGACTATATACAGGCATTGGCGATCTGCTTTTTGATCCTAAAGGCGTAGAAGAAAGCGGAGAAGATGCTGTAAAAAAGGCAGAAGAGCAGTTGTTGAAGCTAGAAAACCAACGTGCAGGTTATCAGCTAAGGGCAAATGACAACGCACAGAAAGCAGAAGATGATGCCCAGCGCGTTAGAGATAAAAATGCTGCAAAGAGAGAAGCCGATGCGGAATTTAGGGCTGCTAAACTGCTGGCCATACAGCGAGATTTGGAACTCAGAGGTATAGAAGATGAAGAAGCCAGGGCGAAGCGTAAACGTGAACTTCAATACGAAGATGCTAAAGCCGAATTGGATGCAAGAGAAGCTGGTTATGGTGAGTTACTGGCTTTGCAACGTCAGTACGAAATGGATACTGCCGATCTGACGGAGCAGTTCAGGATTAAAAGAGAAGAGCAAGCAACACGCGATGCTCAAAAAGCAAAAGCCGATGCTCAAAAAGAAAAGGATGCTGCACTAAAAGCCGATCAAGATATTGTACGAGGCAAACAAGAAGCATTGAGTTTGCAAGAACAGAATGTCATGAACACTCTGGACACGATCCAAAGTTTAAACACCCTGTTTACAAAGAAGGGAGAGAAAGACAGCAAGCAGGCGTTTGATCGACAGAAAAAATTGAGCATAGCAGAAGCATTGATTAGCACTTATTTCTCGGCACAGAAGGCGTACACTTCTCAGTTTATGCCTGTGCCTACAGATCCTACGGCACCAATAAGGGGCACATTGGCAGCAGCAGCAGCGGTAGCGTCTGGCCTGGTAAGAGTAAAGCAAATCAAAAACCAGGAATACAACGGAGGCAGCACTGGTGGAGGAGGTGGAGGAGGTGGGGCTGGTCGATCAGGCTTTGGCCCAAGCCCTAACATCCAAACACCGTTACCAGCCAGATTGGATACGCCAGACAGTATGCAGGCTTACGTAGTACAAAGTCAACTACAGGGACAAATGGCTATGGCCTCTAAGCTACAGGAGCAAACAGTTTTGTAAACAGCAGTATATACATAGATATGGGAGCAAACAGAAAGCTAGTAGAATTGATTATTGGAGATGAAACCGAGGGATTGCCAGTGGAGGCAATTAGCCTGGTTAAATTTCCTGCAATCGAAGAGAATTTTGTGTTCTTTAGCAAAGGTAAAAACACCTTGGCTTTGAGCCTCGCAGCGATTCAGGAGGATAAGCGCACCCTAATTGGGCCTGCCTTAATTCCTGAAAAAGAAATCCCAAGGTTTGACGATAACACGGGCGAAGAGTACGACGTTTATTTCTCAGAGTCTACAGTACGCCAGGCCTCAGAGATGTACATGATGAACAGCCGAACTAATTCGCATACGTTCGAACATGAACGCCCTGTTGAAGATGTACACGTAGTGGAAAGCTGGATCGTAGAAGAACCTTCTATGGATAAAAGCAAGCATTACGGGATGGAAATGCCGAAAGGGACTTGGATGGTACGGGTGCAAGTGGCAAACGATGAGATGTGGGAAGAGGTCCGAAACGGATCTATTCGTGGCTTTTCGATTGAAGGTTATTTTATCGACAGCGTAGAAGAAATGAGCGAACGCAAACCGCAAAAACGCTTGAGCCGTACTGATCAATCAATGGCAAATAAGCTATGGAAACAGGTACTTAGCCTAATGGGTAGGCGTACTTTCTACAGCGAAATTACCCTGGACAACGGCATTGTTTTAAGTACAGAGGATAAGGCCTTTGAATCGGGAAGCATTGTAAAACAAATAAACTCAGAGGGTAACCCAGATGATATGCCAAATGGCAAATACAAAACTGAGGCTGGCGTTGAACTAGAGGTGTTTGATAACGTCTTAATTGAATGGGATGGTCAGGTCGAAGCAGTAGAAGAAACCCAGGTTGAAACAGAAAACGATGAGGTAGTAGCAATGGAAAAGGTGGAACTGGATATGCAGAAGGTTACATTTTACCGTCATTACCTCAAGGCCAAATACAAACAAAAATTTGGTTAATACATCATTATTAGATATATTGCAGCAATGAACAGAACAGATATAACAGTATGGTACCGTATCTACCTACCGACAGGAGGCAGCACGGACATCATGTTTGAGCCTTTAAAGTATCGTACCTGGGATCTATTTGTAGATGATTTCCAAAGCCAGGTTGATAGTTTAGGATTTGTAGATTATGAAATTGTAGACTGGGATTTCCTGAGTCAGAATGAAGCATACAGCATTAATCAGGACGAAACAGTATGGCGTAATTACGAACAGCTATTTGAGGTATCAAAGGATTACGGAGTACCAGCACAAGTAATTGTACAGGCAGCCGCAGATATGGGAGGCTACAATGACTTCAAAGATTTTATGGAAAATGCGTACCAGGGCGAAGAAGATAGCGTCCTGGATTATGCGTATGTATTGCTGGATGACATTGGAATTGATGAGGATCTAGCAGAACGGTACTTTAACTTTGATTCTTTTGGTTATGCACTACAGGCCAACGGTGATATTTATGCAATGATCATGGATGATTGGGAAGATCGTTATGACACTGAAGCAGAAGCCCAAGCTATATATGATGAGATGATGCGAATGTCAGACACTCAGGTAGCTGAATGGTATATCTATGATGTAGTCGGGGATATAAAATCTGCACTGGGTGATCAGATGAGTGATTACTTTGACTACAAGAAATTTGCAAAGGATCTTGGATACGATGGCTTCGAAGAAATTGGAGGTTACATCTTTAGAGCATACTAAGAATAAATTAAATTATTATGATAGTAGAAATTAAAGGTTTACCATTTAATGAGGTACACGATTACCTGGACCAAAGAGATGCAGGCGAAGATGATTTAGATATTTACATTGATGATTATGGTTATGTCGATGCTGACGAAGGCGATATGCGTAGATTAGTTGAAATCACTGTAAACCTGGATTTCGACGAGGAAGCATTTTTCGTTGAGGTTATGGAAGATTTGGCAAACGAGGAGCCAGACGTTGAGATTGATTATTTGTAAACAACAGAGATATGGATAGTACACCTAGGAGTTGGAGCGAGTTATATGATTTAGTCAATGATTATTTTGGTAGAAATAGCTATGAAGCGGAGTCAATTCTAGAAACATTTTTTGCGTATAACTATGATGTAAACGAACCTGAATTTGTTTGGCAATTAAATCAAAGAGAATTGCTTTTAGATAGAGAATGGGAAGATTGGTTTTTGCGGAACGGTGGTGATGAAAGACTGATTGAATACTAAACAACACGGATATGCAAGTAACACAAAGAGAATTAGATGCCTTTATGGACGAAGTAGAACGTCTAGGTTATAGCGTTAGGTACGCAGGCATTAATGGTTTTGGACAGGGTGAAGCAACCATTGACCGAAACGGTGCAGGTGATCCTATGGAATGGGAGTATGACATTAAAGACATTGTGTGGGACATGGGATTCCGAGATTATGACATAACAAGTTATACTCAAGAAACTATCGTGATCACCTTATTCTAAACAACAGAGATATGGCATACGCAAACGATAGAGCGCAAGAAGCATTTGGTGACTTCTTAGCAGATGAAACTGATTTCGAGTACATAGGCTATGTACCAAGCAAAAGGGGAAGTGCATTTTACGTAAGTAAGTTTGCCCTTGACCTATTCATTGATGACATTAAAAGGTTTGAATTAGATGCTTTTGTTAGGGAACAATTTCCTGAGTGGATGGACGAGTATTATGATTTTACTTGGGACACAGAAGATGATAATGGGGACTTTATTGTTTATGTTACATTACTAGTTTAAACAACAGAGATATGTACGATTTAGAGCTATTATCACTAATACTTAGAGAAGATTACGGTGTTTCTGTGCAAGGCGCAGATTCAGATGGGATTTACATTGATGACACGGGCATAACGTCTTCAGATGTAATAACGTATTTAACAGAAATAAGTAATATTGAGCGAGAATTTGCTGATATGGATTTTGACGTGTATAGGGCGGCAGAGGGACTTTTTATTGAAGTGTTTCCTGGCTACTAAACAACAGAGATATGGCATATACTACACAAGACTTTCTAGATGATTACGATGTTAGGACGCAAGACATTCCTTTTGAACGTGATCGTGGAGGAACTTCAATGGAGTACGAAGTAATTATTTATAATGATTGCACAGGAAGAGAATTAGTGGGTAATGTATGGGCAGAGGGTTATGATTTTTTACGTGACGATTTGCTTGAAATCATGTCTGATTGTGAGGCAATTGAAAACATTGCGTTAATAGTTTAAACAACAGAGATATGAGTGAATTAGATGAAGCATTAGATAAAATTACTCCACGTCTTTTAGACTCATTAGATTATGGAGAAGAATATAAACTGACTCCATTATTTACTTTGTACCATTATATGGATGATGATTTTATCGTAGTTAATTTAGATGATGGTAAAAATTGGGAAGAATTACTTGTCGTTATGTATGATGATCGGAGCGTAGATTTTGAAATAGTTGATAATCAACTCTACAACAAATACAGTTAAACGTTACTAATGTATAGAAACCCACTGATCAGTAGAATTTGGGATGGCTTCACCAACTCAGCCCAGGATGAACTTCTGGCTATGATCGGTGAATTTCGCCTGGACTATGTGCTAGAAGATACATTCTTGTATGGCTTAGACATTGTAGAGGAAGCAGTTATAGAAGAAGACTATGAAAGGGCCTATGGTGTATTCGAAGAGATATACCCAATTGTGATGCGCAGAATTGACATTGACTTATTCCAAGAACTTTTAGGAGAGGCATACTTTGCCATTTAATAAACACCCGTATATATATAGATATGGCAAGACGCAAATTTGATGAAGAGGTAGTCGAAGAAACTACAACCGAAGTAACAGAAACCGTGAGTGAAGGCCCCGACACCCACGAGCAATTCGTAACAATCCTTGTTGATATGGGGCTATCAGCAGAACAGGCAGAAGCCGTGCATTCAATGGCAATGGATCTAATCAATGCAGGTGGAGTCGAAGAAACAACAGATACTGAAGTGCAAGAAGAAACTAAAGTAGAAGCCAGCCGTGCCCGTCGAGGCACTAAGCGTAGCAGGTTTGCACGCAATGCTGGACGTAGCGAATCACCGCGTCGTTCACGACGATCGGAGATGAGCCAAGAAGATCGCACAGAGCGTCGAATGCGACGATTGATGCGACAAAACGCTGACTTGAAAAAGCAGCTAGTTGAATTGGGCGCACGACCTGCCGCCCAGCCCCTACGCAACCGTCCAGATGTGAAAGCCCCACAAGGCCCAGCATTGAACGCGCCCAAAGGAGCAACCGCGCAGGCATTAGAAATGATTAATAAACTACGGAACACATGAGTTACCCAGTAACTACACGACGTTCAATGCGTCAACGCAATTTTGCTGCGGGTCAAGGCCCGACAGTAAGCCCTGCTACTACGTATGCAGGTGTACTTTCTACGCCTTTTGTTGCACCAGCCCTTAAATTGGCTGACACATTGAACAAAGGATTTGTACGTCAGATTGACGGCATCCAAAACAAAGCAGTAATTTCTAACCTGTCATCTGTGACAAACGTAATTCAAGCGGCCAACTGTGACTGGGCTGATGGAAACGATTTGATTTTGGGTGAGCGCGTTTTGGAACTAACTGACCTGGCAGTAATGGAGGCCCTTTGCCGCAAAACAATTCTGCCTACTTGGGCTGGAATGACTGGCGCACGGGAAACTATGGGTGCAGGATCACCAGAATTTCAGGCGTTTGCTATGGCAACTGTTGCAGGATATGCAGCACAAGGCGTAGAGAACGGGATCTGGCAGGGTGCTATGGCAGCAGGGCAAAAGGGTTTTCTCTCAGATACTGGGACTTTAGACGCTACAGGCTATCAGGCTTCTATTCTCGGTACTCGCGATGGAGCTGGTGCTGCTATTGTCAATGAAGTTACAGCAGCCGCTGCTTCATTTGCAGGTGCTGCTTCTGTTATCGTAGGTGCAACAGGTGCATTCAATTTGGTTTACGAGAATGCCGTGACCAACTGCCCTGCTATCTTGAACCGAACTGACGTTGCTTACTACTGTTCGCCAAAAACAGCAGGTGCCTATATGCTAGGTCTTGCGGTTTCAGGCGCACATCAAGGTGTGAATATGCGATCAACAGACCAAGCGTTTGATACATTGCAGTACCTAGGTATTCCAATTCACGTTTGCCCAGGTATGTATGATGAGGCTTTGATTCTTACATACGAAGAGAATTTGGTAGTAGGTTCTAATTTGAACACTGATTACACCACAGCCCAGTACATTGACGCGTGGCAATTTGACGGATCAGACCAGGTAAAGATCGCTATGCGATTCGGAACAGGTATGCAAGTCGGAGTACCAGGCGATGTAGTAGTAGGTGGTGCAGCAGCATTGTTCGCTTAATTTATAGGTCATGGCTTGTACTATAGCAAATGGAAGAATTGTAGATTGCGCTGACTCAGTTGGTGGAATCAACCGTATTCTAATCAGCGCAGAATATAAGGAAATGACCACCAACGCTGCCTTTGTAGCAGCATCCGATACGATTTCAGCAATCGGAGCGCAAGTGTTTTATACGTTTGAACTTCGCCCTGAGTTGTCAAGTTTGACTGTAAACTATCAGGCTGACAAGGCCAGCGGAACTACGTTCTTTGAGCAGGTTCTTAGCTGTACTTTTCAAAACCTTGAGATTGAAGACATCGCAGATATTAAAGCACTTTGTCAAGGCCGCCCTAATATTTGGGTTCTCGATAACATGGGTAAGTGTTGGTTGATCGGAGCGAAATACGGATGCAATGTAACTGGTGGAAACATCCAGACAGGTACAGCGTTTGGTGATATGAATGGTTTTACGATTGACTTTACCGCGCGTGAAGAGAATCCAATCTATTTGGCTACTGCATCAGCCGCTGGTGTTGCAGGTGCTGATTACCCATTGGATCTTGTAGCGAACGCAACAGTTAATCCACAGCCATAAATTTTTGGTTGAGTATATGGTTAGGAAAGGGGCGGCAATTTAGCTGCCCCTTTTTCATTGAAACAAATTTAGAAAACGTATATAAACTAGTATGATCCAGATCACAAACGCGAATGCCTACCAATCGTTTTTTTTAAAACTAGATGGATACAGCGCAACGACAATAACAAATGTGAGGGTAAGTTTTACTAATCAACTTACAGGAAAAAAAACTAGCTTTGGATCTGTGACTCCGTTAACAACAAATGGTAGGTATCAAAATATCCAGGTTATACCGCCAGCAGCACCACACGAAATGGTAGAAGGTTTGTATATGGCAGAGATAAAAAACAATGATAATACCGTAACTTACGCAACACGCCTGGCCTTTGTTTCATCTGTTCCTGCGTTTAAAGAAGCACAATTTGCGGCTTACGAAGAACAAGACACAGAAACATATAACGTATACGTCAAATGAAGAAGCAATTTCTTAATGTCTTAAATTACACTAGCACAAATACACCTCAATTCGTTGAGAGTCAAAACCGCGAGTGGGTAGATATGGGAAAGGATAACCTTTACCCACACTACCTGGAAGAACTGTACGTTAGTAGCAGCATCCACAGCGCAGTAGTAAAAGGTGTTTCTGAAATGATTTATGGAGAAGGCCTTGATGCCATCTATAAAGATTTTAATATTGAGCAGTGGCTTAAAGTGCAGCAAATTTTTGGCGATCAAAAATGCTTAAAGCGTTGCAGCCTGGATTTAAAACTTTATGGTCAGTGCTACTTTAACATTATCTGGAGTGTAGACAGAACTACTATTTCAGAAATTCATCATGCTCCTGCTGCTACAATCCGAGCAGGCATTGCTAATGATGAGGATGAAATTACAACGTTCTATCACAAGGCTGATTGGAGTGACAATAAAGAGCCACAGGCAATACCAGCGTTTAACACAAATGATCGTACAGCAGCTAGTCAAATATTGCACATTAAGCTGTACAATCCCTTGTCTTTCTCGTACGGATTGCCAGATTATTTAGGCAGTACAAACTATATAGAAGTAGATTCTGCACTGTCTGAGTACCATTTGAACAGTATAAATAATGGCTTTTTTCCTTCGACAATTTTAAGTTTTAATGATGGCGTGCCGACTGAGGATGAGCGAGCAGAACTAGAACGCCTGATCTATAACAAATTTGGTGGGGCTTCGAATGCAGGCAAGATCCTGATGACGTTTAACGACTCGACAGAAAACGCTCCAACCGTTGAGAGTTTCAACATTAGTGATGCTCACAATGTATATGACTATTTAAGCAAAGAGGTAGTAGTTAAAATCCTTTCAGGTCATCGAGTTACTAGTCCATTGCTATTTGGAATTAGAAATGAAGGTGGAGGTTTTGGATCAAATGCAGACGAACTAAAAGACAGCTACGATCTATTCTATAATACAGTTGTATTGCCGTTTCAGCGTTTACTGCTTGACGGACTAAGGCCTGTATTTGCCGCATCAGGGATCACCTTAGATCTTTACTTTAAACCATTGCGCCCAGCAAGTTTCTTAACGGTCGAAAATCTATGGGGCCAGGCAAATTCCGCAGATACAGGTGATAAAGATGCCAGCTATAATGGCGCACAGATTGCATCCGCTGTAGAGGTATTGGTCAAAGTAAAAGAAGGTATTCTGACAGAGGAACAAGCTAAGGTATTCCTGGTGCAGATGCTTCAGTTTACGCCAGAGGTAGCCGAAGCATTGTTTGTGCAAGGCATTGACGCAATAGCCCAGGTAGAGCAAGAACAAGAATCAGACGAAGCAGTTGCAGAAACGCAGATGTCTAAAAAAAAAAGCGGTGACGAGTGGCTACCCCAGTTAAGGGAGCGAGCCAGGAAAGTACCAGAGCATTTTACACTTTGGAAATCTGAAGAAGTGCAGGACGCGCAATTTGATCATGATCTGCACGAGGCAAAAATGCAAATGTTCTATGCGGAATACAGTAACTACGATGAGGTAAGCGAAGAGCGCGACATTGTAAGCAGGGACAATTACTATTTTGCTGTACGTTATCGTTACGAAGAAACAGCACAGACGGCACCAGTAGATCCTAACTACAAGACCAGAGATTTTTGTGAAGAGATGATGGAACTATCAAATGATGGTTTAGAATTTCGCTATGAAGATCTGATTGAAATGGGTGATGATGGAGTTAACGGAAATTTTGCACCAGCAGGTAAAAGTTCATACAGCATCTTTGATTGGAAGGGGGGCGTATACTGTAGGCATGGCTTTGTTAGAATGATTTATATCTACGCTCCAGACGGAGAAATAGCTGAAGTAGACGATAAGGCTTTTGAAGGAGCCTGGGAAGATGTGATGCGCAGCGTAGGTAACAACTTTGAAATTGAACAGCCAGGATTTGAAATCGTGGCACCGATCGACACCCCAAGTAGGGGATCTTTAAAATACGGATAATGGCAACCACACTATACATTAGTTCTACTCTATTAAAAAGGGATACAGCACTGGGTAGCGCAGTAGATGACAATTTGCTTCAGCCTTACATTAAGATTGCCCAGGATCGCTGGGTGCTACCAGCCCTGGGAACACAGTTAGCAGATAAGATTTCTACTGATATTGATAATGACGCGATTACAGGTGTATATCAAACCTTACTAGAGGATTACATCCAGCCATGCCTGGTGCAGTTGGCATTTGTGGAAGTCGCTTTTGTAGTACGATTACGCTTTGCGAACAATAGCGTAGTAGTAGGCAGCAGCGAAATGGGGAATAGCGCATCAATGCAGGATATACGCAAAGTAGTAGAGCAGTCGCAAGAAATTGGAATGTTCTATAGAGAACGTTTGATCGACTACTTGCAATTCAATTCAGGCAGCTTCCCAGAATACACGGCAAATACAGGAAGCGATCTATCACCATCAGCACGAAACTATTTTGGAGGACTCAACGTATACCCCAGGCTCACCACGAACAATCAAATCAAAGCGTGGGCTAACGCAGTTGGAATCAAATACTTCAACCGATAAGCCGCGAGGCTATTTTGGCAGTCGAAATAATGACAATGAGTTGAAGCTAAAAATCTACCTGAACAAATGGCAACAAAAATAACAGACTTAACAGAACTAACTACTACACCTGAAAACGATGATGTGCTGCACATTGTAGACATCAGCGATACTACAGGAGGTTCTGCTGGTACCAGTAAAAAAATTAAGGTCAGCACTTTGCCTAGCGGTGGAGGAGGTGGATCAGGCACGGTTACCAGTGTTGCTTTGGCTGTGCCAAGCGCACTAACCGCGTCAGGCTCTCCCGTGACCACAGCAGGCACCATTACTATTTCTGGTGCTGGCACCTCAAGTCAGTATATTGATGGCACAGGGGGCCTTCAAACGACTCCTACGGGGACTGTAACTGGTGTAACTGGAGTTGCTCCGATCACTAGCACAGGTGGCGTTACTCCAGCCATTGCCATTACAGATGCTACGCCTTCTGCGCGTGGGGCTATGAGTTCAGCAGACAAGAGCAAACTAGATGGTATTGCGGCAGGGGCTGAAGTAAACGTAGTCACTTCTGTTAATACTGAAATTGGTGCTGTAGTATTAGATACTGATGACATTGCAGAAGGCACTACCAATGAATACTTTACAGATGCACGGGTTGCAGCCAATAGCGCGGTAACATTAAACACAGCCAAAGTAAGCAATGTACAATCTGATTGGAACGCTACATCAGGTCTATCACAGATCTTAAATAAACCAACGTTAAATGCAGGAACTGTTACAAGTATTACTGCTGGAACAGGTTTAGATGGTGGAACGATTACAGGTTCAGGTACTATTGATTTAGCAGATACAGCCGTTACAGCAGGCAGTTATACAGCAGCTAACATAACAGTTGATGCACAAGGAAGGGTAACAGCAGCAGCAAACGGCAGTGGTGGTGGAACGAACACCAACATAGCTAATGCAAACCTGACAGCAGACAATAACCGTACATTAGACATGGACGGTAACAGCTTGACGATTGATAATAATGGTGGGGATTTTACCTTGAGAGATTCAGGCACATCGGACACCTATATTACAGCAGGCAGTAATGAGTTGGGACTCGGTGACAGCGGTATGCCTGTAAAAGCACAAGGTCTTTTTCGAGCAGAAGCAGGGATTGAACAGGACGAAGCAGGACTAACGGTTGCAGGTGCATATGGAGATGGAGCAGACATTACTTTTTTAGGATCGTCAGCAACCTCTGTTATAGCAGGTAGGCTGTACTATTATTCGGGTGCTGCTTGGGTGTTTTACACGACTGCATCCGAAGCACCACAAAAGGCTTTGTTAGGTATGGCTATAGGCACAACAGTGGCTAAAGGTTTTGTTTTGAAAGGTTTTGTTAATCCAAACGGGACAACGAACCTGACAGCAGGTGAAACTGTTTTCGGCTCAACGAATGCATCCGTTAGTAGTACCGCACCGACCACAGGGTATCAACGAATAATGGGGCACGCAATTAGCAGCAGTGTAATTTACTTCAATCCGTCTACTGAATACATAGACTTAACGTAATGGCTATAGATAAATTATCAGGCGTAGCATTTACTGCTATTGACCAAATAAGCGGTATAGCCAAATCTTCTATTGCTAATGTTTCAGGTATTGCTGCGCCTGCTAGTGGCGGAAGCGACATCGTGTTTTCAGATGTGACGTACAGTTCTTTCGATGGGACTGTTGGTCCGACTAATCCTTTTAACGTGACCTTACCATCGTCGGCAACTTCAGGCGATTTCGCAATGGTGTTATATACGGTTGATTTCCCCTTTAATGGTAACGCAACTACCACTCCTAGCGGATGGACTTTGCAGGAGTTTGTTGGAGATTCTGCTAGTGACAGTCATCTTCATGTATACACTAGAGTCTTAGACGGAACAGAAGGTTCAACTTTGCCAATCACCGCAACATTTACCGCTAATGGTCGAGGGGGTATGGCTTGGGCAATGGTTTGTGAGAACATAGACACAACAAACCCTGTTGGCACTAACACGACGATTACACGTGGTAGTGGCTCAAGCATTACCGTCCCTGCTGCAACAAGTGCAAGCGCAGGCACGTTTATTTGTTACGTTGGTTTTGATGGTGCAGATGGTGACCCTGTAACAATGTCAAATAATGGAGGCTTTACTTTCACACTTGGTGGTACGGCAGAGGTTCCCGTTAGTGGCGGAAGTTCTCACGTAACATCAGAATGGAGGTATGCAACGATTGGCGCAAGCACATCTACGGGGTCAACTGATGTTGATTTTGATAAAAGTGACGGAAAAGCAGGAATGCATTTAATGCTACAAAGAGCATAACATGAACTACGAATTAATTAGTGTGGCGATAGGTGCAGTTGGTGGAATAATCGGAACTTATGTGAAGATGGAAAACGAATTAACCAAAGTAAAAAGCAGACTGCATTCTTTAGAGAAGCAAGAAACACGAGTGCAGCAAAGCCTTGATGTGTTGCTTGATGGAGTCAACGAGATTAAGATCTTACTAGCTAAAAAAGGCATCGAGTGAGAGAGATAAACCGCATCATCTTGCATTGCACTGCAACTACAGCAGGCTTAGAAATTAAAGCTTCTACTATTGATTTGTGGCATAGAAGAAGAGGCTTTGATGAAATTGGGTATCATTATGTGATATACGCAAACGGTGAAATAGCACAAGGAAGAGATGTTAGATCACAAGGAGCGCATACGAAAGGACATAATGAAGATAGTATAGGTATTGCATATGTAGGAGGACTAGATAAAAACCACGAGCCAAAAGATACAATGACTATGAAGCAGGAAGTAGCACTGCTGCATCTTGTAAATAGTTTACGTGTTGTCTTTGGTGATCTACCTTTACATGGTCACAATGAATATTCAAACAAAGCTTGTCCTAGTTTTAACGTACAGGAGAAGTACAATTTCTTAAATAAAAAAACATGAATTTTTTAACATCATACTGGAGTGAAATTTTAAATGTGGTTTTGGTTGCAGCTGGTACTTTAACAGCTTTGACTGAAACTAAAAAAGATGATCGAATTGTAAATGTGTTAACACGCATTTTAAATGCAGTTGTACTTGGAAAAAATAGGAAAGCAAAGTAGCTTGCAAAGCTTTCTCTGGCAATCGTATTGTACAAAAGCGATACAATTAAGCCTTAGCCAAACGTGGTTAAGGCTTTTTTTGTGCTATATAAATAATACATATGTCTTAAAAATATTGTTCTTTTAATATTTCTACGTATATTGCGGTATGAGAAACGCGATAGACATTTACAGAGAGCAACGTTGGCTAGACAGATCGACTGAATTATACTCGATACATCAGGAACTAGTAAATTCTGGTGATGATCCAGACATGGAACAACAAGTTAAGTTGTTACTTAAAAGTTGTGAGGCAAAATTAGCAACGTACAGTAAGCTACGAGAAGTACACGCTAAGACAGTAGCAGACAATTTTATGCTTGGCTTAGATAGAATAGTAAAAAGCATTAAGTAATGGAAACAGCATACAAAGAAGTATCAGGTGATACCGTACTAGAAATAAGCTACAAGTATTACTCTGAAGAATCAACATATGATTATGATACACCGAGTGATCCAGAGGAATTTGAGATAACATCTATCTTCTTAGTTAACGGTGAAGGCAAGAAAATAGACGTAACATATTTAACAGAAGACCTTTGCCAAGCTATGGCATGGGATAAGATTTTAGAATTTATATCAAACCAACATAACTAAACCACATGAACAAGATAATTCAAGTCCAGAGCGATGGCAATTGGGTAAACAACGAAGGACAAACTATGTACACCTTTGAAGTTTTATTAGATGATCAACACTCAGCATACGTTAGCGCAAAGACAGCTGATCGTTGGAAAGTAGGAGATGAAGTAGAGGTAAGTAAGAAGTGGTTAGACAAAGGAGGTAAAAACCGTATGTCGCTATCTAAACCTAGGAAGGATGGACAGCCTAGTAAGTTTAATAATAATGATGATGTGCAAATGCAGATTGGTAACTCGTGGGCAATTACTACTGCGTTAACTTATTTACAGCTAGTAACTAATTCAGCAGGTCAGTTAACGCCAAATGAGATAGCGATAGCGGCAAAGATGTTTGTTGATATGCGCGATGGTTTAGAGGATTGGAAAGCACAAGACGAAACTATGCCGTACTAATGGGAAAGCTTAAAGAAAGTATTGAAGAAGGCATGGTGCAATATGAGTACATCCACGAGCCATTGCCAGAAGATTTAAAATGGGCTGTAGGTCATGCGGCAGCCTTTTCTGATTCGCCAGAGGAAACTAAGGAAAACGCATTGATGTTATTAAACGTATTAGATCAATTAAGAAATGACTTTAGGAACATACATAAAGGTTAAGTTTGGCACACAGGACAAACTAGATGAAGTGTTGATGTTAAAACAAAACACTGTGAATAGGTGGTACAATAACGATCCAAAAAAACTATTTACTCACGTACAGCAGTTGGCAAAATTTGGAGATTCAACAGCTGAAGAAGTGATTAGAATGATTGAAGAGAGATGTGATGACGTTAAACATTTACAGTCTATCAGAAAATGAATTAAGAATGTTACGTACTCAGTTGTTCTACCTACACGAAAAGTTGCACGCATGGAAGAAGCAAAGACTCTGCGAAGAACTAAATGCAATAAATGAAAGGCTTGCTGAGTTAACGAATAAACCTCAATACTACCACCAATGAGCGAAAGACTATTTAAGGGCATATGGATACCAAGAAATCTATACCTTGATCAAACCTTAACTTGGACACAGAAGATTTTGATATTAGAAATTGATAGCTTCTCTAGAAACGGCTTGCAATGTTTTATCAGTAACGAGTATTTGATAAAATTTCTGCAAGTGTCAGAAAGTACGGTTGAGAAGAGTATAAAAAATGCTATTGACTCAGGGCATATTATTCGTGAACGCACTTTAATACAGGGTAAAAGCCGTAGAGTATTACGGTTAGCCCATGTAATGGATTACGGGATCAACCCGTCAAAAACTACGGGTACAACCCGTAAAAAAGTACGGCATACTAATACTAGTACCAAACCAGCTATCAAATCATTGAAAACAAATAAGCCAGAAAGCCTTGAAGAGTGTAGTTTATATTTTGCTGAATTAGATATGATGGATCAAGCACAGCCATTTATGGATTGGTACGATCAAACAGGCTGGCAATTAAAAGGAGGCAATAAAATTAAAGACTGGAAAGCTACAGCCCGAAATTGGGCAAGAAGACAAAACAAACAAAGACAGGATAATGCAGCAAGTAATAAAGGATTCAACCAACAAAACTTTAACGCTAACTCGATTAAGTCTTTCGTTATTGAAGGATAACACATACGGGATTACACCAAAGCAAGCATGGGATGAAGGCACAAACATTGTAGCTGCTGTCAAAATTGCTCCTGAAATGGTGCGCGGTTGGATTGTATCAGAAGTAGGTAGGCTTATCAAAGAGTTGAATTGCAAGACAACAATTAGTAGCGACGAAGAACTGATGTTTTGTTGTAGATCAATTATAGAAGATCATCCTACATTAAAGCTGGAAGAGATAAGAGTTTGTTTTGATTGGATACGCAAAGGCAAATACGGTAAGTTATACGAGCGTTTAAAAACACCAGAGATTTTAGATTTCATCCGTAAATATGAAGGCGAAACGCGTGCAGATATGCTAGAGCAAAGAGCGCATAACAGCAAGCAAGAGAAGCTTGAGAAAACGGAAGAAGTTTTAAAACCTTTAGGCTTAGTAGATATTTACGATAGCTTAAACACGACTGAGCCAAAGCAAAAAAAGCAAGGGATCGGTACAAGGCTAAAAGAAAAAAATAACTGGAATGATGAATGATGAGTTACTAAGCATTTGTTGTGGTTCAAGTCCAAGAGGAGATAGTGATATTTGTTCATCTTGTTTCGAACACACAGATTTTACATATGATGATAACGAAGACTAAGGCAAAGGCAAAACTTGATAAAGCGTTAAGTGATTATGTGCGTAAGTCAAATGCAGATGAAAATGGTATAGTAAATTGTTTTACCTGTACAGCTAGAAAAAGCTGGAAACAAGTTGACAACGGACATTTTATTACACGAGGTAAAATGAGTACACGTTGGCTTTACAAGCCAGAAGAAGGTCTAGTTAATACAATGCCACAGTGTAAACGGTGCAACGGATTTCTAGGTGGACAACAATTCGTATTTGCTAAGAGGCTTGATCATATCTACGGCAAAGGGACAGCTGATAAAATACTGCTGATGAGCAATCAAACAGTTAAATTTAGCATAGCCGAATTACAAGAAATGACTGCACATTATAATGAACTGTTTCGAAACCTTCGTAACTAATAACTACGAAGAATTAAAAAGCTACGCCATACACAGCGTAGGTAACACAAGAGGATATGCTTCTGCTAATTTGTATGCAACAGATTTATTGCATGATATAGTCATAGTGTTCTTAGCTAAAGGTGAAGCTATAGATTCATTATGTCAGCGTAAGGAGATTAGACCATACATGAAACGCTCGATCAAGTTAGC
>OBMK010000415.1_pt1 | contig 41291 bp, 62 predicted proteins | sample 1539081 | NCBI WGS metagenome assembly OBMK01 (sample SAMEA3355528, study PRJEB22509) | marine metagenome | biome: marine; feature: river plume; material: water | place: USA | collected 2010-08-07 | depth 0.5 m | reverse complement strand
CTTTCATCTTCTTCTCCAGTTTTCTTAACTTACTCTTATACTCTACAGTAAGATGTTTTGGTTGTCAAGAGTTTTTCTGAAAAAAGTTTAAAAAAGCCATAAAAAAGACCCAGTATTTCTACTGGGCCTTAAAACTTAAAAAATAGTTTTTATTATGCGAATGTAACTACTACTGCTACGTCTGCTACTGCTGGTGTTGCGTCACCTTGTACTGCAACGAAGTTACCTGAAATGCCTACTACAACGTGTGTGATTTGTAGAGCTTTTACTGCTGCTTCTACAGTTGTTGCGCCTGTGTCTACTTCTAGGATGTGTGTTACGTTACCAATACCTTGGCCCGCTAGATCCCAGTTGTCATTTACTTTTTCTACCATTTTTAATTCTCCTAAAAATTTGTCTTGAGATATTCTATCTCTATAATATTATTTATCTTTTTTGTTATTTTTTCTTGATATTGAAGACCTTGTCAACCATGTCATATGCAAAGATTATAACGATAGTTACCCAGCCAATTGGGCCTGCTAGTAATAGGCAAAACATAATCTGCCAGATATTTGCGTCCTTGCCTACAGTGTACTTGCACACTTTCAAAACAGCAAAAAACCACAACAGTGATAGCACAATACTGGCCAGCCAAACAAAAAATAGTTCCATAAATCGTCTCCTCGTCTATAGTATTATTTAACAAAAAAAGGATGTGGATTTACATCCCCATCCATTCTGCGCAAGCATCCCATTTTACGTTAGTAAACAGTTGCTTTTCTACGTGCTGCATTAGAACATCACGAACATTGTGCCTAAAATATACAAGATGACTAGAAACATAGACCAGGAAAATAAAAAACTGTTGGTATTCTTATGTTTCATATCCAAGAGAAACAAAATAACTGTTGATACCCAATTATGTTTCCTCGTCATACTGAAGAAGTTCTTCTTCCCACTCGCCAGTCTGATTGTTCCAAGTACGGCGGGTCTTGATCATGCGGTCAGCAATCATTTGCTTAATGGTCACATCAATGACTGCTTCAACAACCCCTTTGCGAATACTAGCACCTTTCATGTACCCCATGCAAAACATGGCAACCCCTAGCGCAACACCGACCCAGCCATTACCTTGCAAAAAGGACAGATCCATTAGCCCACTACCTCATCAATAACACGAACCAGATCTTCAGCAAACACGCCTTCAAGACGCTGGTCATACTTAACTTCTGCTTTACGGATACGGAAGAAGTCAACGTTGTACAGGTCTTGTCCAGCATCATACTTGACATAAACATGGCCTTTCCAACGGGTCATACCGGACGTCTTAAACTTGAGACCGTCACCCATGTTAACCATGTCCTTGGTTCCCCAAGCACCAAACGCAAAACGGTCCAGCGCACGAATCTGGTCTCGGATAATAGTAGCAGTGTTCATAGCATATCTCCGTTGCTTACATATACAGTTTAGAGCAAGACATCTTACCTGTCAACCATTATTTCAGCAATACACTTCGTAATACACAAGACCGCCACCTAGCAGATCTTCGGCTTTATACATTTTAAACTGCCGTTCTGTCAGATTAAGAACAGGGCCGTTATCTGTGTAATCGTTGTCATTTTCAAATTCTTGAAACAGTTCAGTAGATCCTGTTTCGGTATCATAGCGAAATACTTTTACAGTCATAGCATATCTCCGTTGCTTACAATACTAATATAAGCAATGTGTCTTGGTTTGTCAAGAGTTATTTTGAAATTTTTTACTTAGGATACGTATTTTTACTGTATTTTTTTATAACATCTATGCTCATGACATAGGTCACCCAGTTTTCCGCAGCACTTTCTACATATGACAGGTTGTTATCAGGGTAACTTAGACTACCAACGTAACGTTTATTTTCAAAGAAGTCTATAGTAAAGATTGACAGTTGTTCACTAACTGTTACTGCACGGTCAGAGTCGTGTTTCAATCTGTATGTTTCACCAGATTTACGATCAAAGATAATGGCCTCACGCTGTTCATCATCACTGAAATATTGTGATATGACTTCACGCTTATGCATCTGGCACACTGTAGGGATCAATATGTGATATTAGCTGTCGCATATTAAACTCTAGATCAGCCAGTGATCCATTGTTATCAATAGTGAAATCAGCCATCCACTGTTCCAGGCTCATGCTGTTCTTGTTTTCTGGGGGCAAATGATCACTGCGATCAACCCAGATAGCACAGTCAAACACGCCACTGTTTTTCATAGCGTGAAATTCTTTCTTGTTACGCAAGCCGCAATAGATGTCGTGAGCCTTAAAAATCTCACGCCCTAGACGTGACGGGTCAGGTACATTATAATCGCAGATAGCATCATACCATTCTGCTCTGTGATTATGCCTGTCAGCGTAACACTGTTCTTCATCAGCGTATCCATATTTGTCCCTTAAATCGTTAAAGATAAACAGTTTCGAGCAGAAGCGACTGCTACTCTCAAAACTATATCCATAGTTATCAGCAAGCATCTCACATACAGTATCCTTGCCGTGTCGCCCGTGACCAATCACCAGCAACTTTAGTTTCATTTTAGTCATTAATTACTCAACCGTTCCATCATGCGCTGTTCTTCAGCTACTTCGCTCTCACGACGCATTTTAGCGAAAGCATAGCATCCGTAGAACGCAGATCCAATCACAATCGCTGCAAACACAACAGTAACCCCGTGTTCAGAGTTTACACGCTCTGCAACTTCCATGACAATGGCCACGGAAGCAATGTATGCAGAAAGTTTAGCAACGTTAACAAACGTGTACCATGCAGTATTGTGAGTTAGTTTAAGAATAGTGTTTCGCATATCAACCTCATTCAAATTCGCATACTACTTCCTCGTAGTATAGGCAGTCATCAACATATTCTGGATCGTAGTTGTCCAGATTGTAAATACTTTCAAGATATTGTTGGTGAGCATGGAAGTCACGTTCTGCTTCCAAATGATCCTGAAGATCACGCTCCATAGTGCTACACGCTGACAGCATAGCAACAGCGACGATTACAACATACTTCATTTTATTTCCTTTGGAAAAAAGTTTCATACACAGCGGTCACTGCCACCAGTACTACAAAAAACACCGCGCATCCAACAACTGCACCCATGTTAGTTCTCCTTATATGTAGGAGGGACCGGTCCACTGGATCCGGTACCCGTCAAAAACGTTGCCACGAGCGTGGTTAGTAGCAGGGCTAGCCCAGCTAGCAGCCTTAAGGATATCACCACGCTTAAACTTGCCGCCGTCCTCCTTAACAACAAAGCCCCAAACGCTGGTGTCTTTGATAATCTTAATGTATTTGCGACCTTCTTCAACACGCATACTAGCGTTAAAATCAGCAATCATACGCTTGTTAATATCGTTAAGTTCGCTAGCGGTACCATCAATGATGACAGACCGCTTGCCGCGAGCAATAGCACTCCGCTCCGTACAATCCAAGTAGTCAGTTTTGATAGCTTCAATGAGCGTTTCAATTGCAGTGGTCATATCAGTAATTTGCATCTTTAGCGTCCTCTATGTTTCGCTGTCTACAATACTAATATAAGCAATGTGTCTTGGTTTGTCAAGTGTTTTCTTCAGATTTTTTTCTATCTGCTAACATTTTTTTCCAGTCACGACATATGAACTGTTGTCTATAGTTGTTGACTAGGTGTTCCCAGTTGTCAATTGGCGGCTGGTCTATGTATCCTATTAACCGGTTGTACTCGTGTTGGTCACATTGTAGTAGCGCATCTATATCTACACCAAGGCATGTTTTGTAATTAGTAATTTCACGTATTCTGCTGTTAGAATCACGTATATCGTGCGCAGATTCTGCCATCATATCCATTATTACATTTTCGTCTATTACTTTGCCGTTGCTGCGCTCTTGGTACATTTCTTCCCACATAAAAAGCAAGCGGTTAGCAAAAAATGGTAAAAGTTTTGCATCACGTTTGATGTAAGGATATAAGAACCCACTGGCATGTGAAGTTACTTCATTCAATACGTCTGATTCACGTTCCCATCTTTCCCATGATAGATCATGATCAGGCAATACTTTTATACAGTTGTGTGTTGCATTGTGGTTATTACTTTCAGGTTCTGACCAATTCTTTATGTAATCATCGAACGTCATTGGTTCATCTTGTGACCCATCTTCTGTGTCTTTAGTGAAACACCAAGTAGCACCATCACATCCAAGATCTGTTATTACTCCGTGTGTCTTTAACTGTTGATACCTGTATTTTGGAAAATCGTTGTGTTGATTCACAAACCACGTTAACCACGTTCCTGCTAACCCTGCACTATATAAACAATAATAATGTTTCATGTGTTACTTATCCAAAACTAAAAAGATCGTTGAAAGTGTTCTTTGCAATACTAGAGCTCAAATCCCACTCTAGCACACCAATAAGGTTGCCAATCTTGCTGGTAATAATTGCATCTTCCATTGCTTCATCATCAAAAGGCAGTTCTTTAAACCAGTCTGGGATACGCTTTTCGTCTGTTGGATATCCAATGCTCGTAATGTTCATTGGATTCTTTTTCAGCTTACAAACAATAGTTTTCATACCATCTGTAATGTCAATACTGTAAGCATCGCTGTTCATCTTCTTTAAGCGATTCCAGTTGATAGCTGCTAGTGCGTGTCCAACACCACACTTGCCAGTCTTCTCAAAGTTCTTTGTATGATTCGTTAGGTTGTTAACACGCTTTGGCGTGCCTTTCTCCCAACTTGGTTTTGCACGAAACTCCTTGCGGAATTCAACAATACGATCAATAACCTCGGACTCACCACTGCCTGTCAATACCATTAGTAGTATTTCGCTTAAGAAGTCCTGCATATACCCTGGGGTATCACTACGCTTGAGGTCAAGTCCCATAGCTTTAATCTTACCAGGCTTACCGTTAACATCTTCACGCTTACCTTCCAAATCGTATACCAGCAGTGCATAACGTTTTTTAGTAATAAAGATACCAGAAGAAGCAACCACCTCTCGTCCTGCTGCAATAATTTCACCCAGTTCCATTGTTGTATGGAACGCACGATTCATGAAGTTAGGGAAACTGGTGTTGACTTCCTCACTGACTGCATCGTAATACTGAATAACAGTTTCTTTGTCCCACTTGATCTCACCGGCATCAATTTGCCCCTTTAGTATAGGATATGCACTAAAGTATGTTGAGTCAGTATCGCCGTAAACAATAGCTTTGCCACGATGATCATACTCGCCAGCAATAACACGATTAAGTTCTGCTGCCATGTGACGTGCAATACACCGTCCTGTTAGTGTTGTACTTTGTCCTAGACGAGGATCGTTAAAACGACTGCCAGGATTCAGCAACGCACCATACAAACTGTTCAAGTTAATCTTTTTAACTAGCTGTCGTTTGTCCCAGAATGCAAACTGCTCATCGTCTACGCCTTTGAAACTTTTTGCTTTCTTTTGTAGGTCTTTACGTTCAGCATACCAGCGTTCCAGTAGTCCAGGAATAATACCTTTTTTCTCATAGGTAAAGATAGTACCATTGGCACTGATAATCCAGGGCTGTCCGCTGTTAAAGATTAGTTCATAAATCTCAGCACCTGTTAGCTCGTAACTTTCGCCATTCTCAAAGTCAAGATGCAATCTCTCTACCTTGTCACGGTTCATGACGAGTTCATATTCTTCTGTCGCAAAACGGCCTTCCCAGTAACGTGCTACTGGGCTTTCCTTGTGTTTATTGAAACTCTCGTCAATGCCTGGCGCAGTAAAGATATGCCGCACCTGACCTACGATGGTTTCTGTACTCATATTACACGCCCGCAAGATACTGGGGTACAGACTGTTTAAGTCAACACTGCCCAAGTCACGATGCTTACCTTTCATAGGATCAGCAACATAAGCGCCAGCTGCCTGCACGTTGCGTGTATAGTTTTTCTGAAAGTTATTTTCGCTACGATCTTTATCTGGTACAATAAGCCCACGCTGATGTGCTTCGTTAACAATAGCTTGGTCAGTTTGTGCAACAGCGCCCATAGTTGTTTGTAGTAGCACTGTGTTGGAATGTGCTAGCACGTTTGCAAGGTCAATAAACTGTAGCTTCTTGTCCAGCTTTACCAGTAGATCAACGTCCTGTCTGTTATACGCAATAAACTTTTCATAGTCATTGTTGTATAGCTGATCAAGTGTACCTTCATACTCTACTTTGCGTTCGTCAAGTTCATACTCACCAATCGCATCCAAACTATAGCTGTGCATTTCATGATATGTGTATTTGCGATACAGTTCCAAATAGTCCAAATGTACACGGCCCATGAGTTCATATGTGCCACTTTCTTTACCGAACTTTGTAACTATTTTTGGCTTTGGAAACTTATCCCACAGGCATAGCTGCCGTGTGTGACTTTTACTTAGTACACGCTGAATACGGTTAACAATGTATGGAATATCAAAGCCTTCACTGTTCCAACCGCTGAGTACGTCAGCATCGTCAATTAATGAAATAAACGATTCAAGTAGTTCGGCCTCAGTATCAAACAGAATTGTGTCGTCAAACTTATCAACAATAGCCTGTGCTGCTTCTTTGGTGAGTGTTTTGGGCTTGATAGTTAAACATACTGTGCGCTTTAGCCAGCTTAGATGTACTGCAATAGCAGTAACGGCATTGAAAGGATCTTCTGGATTGGCGAAACCCAAATCCTTGTTAAAGTCAACCTCAATGTCGAAAAATGCTAGTTGTAGTTCTGGGGCTTCCACATCCATATAGTTGTCAGCCAAACAGCGGAACACTGGATTGATATCACTCTCAAATAACTTTTTGTGTCCGTGGATTTTCTTTTCAGCTTGAAACTTCTTGCCAGTATTGCATACTACACGCTCTAGCTTGTCACCAAAAATGCTGGTAAACTTACCGCGTGGATCAGGGTAATAAAACGTGTAACGTGCAGGATATTCGCGATATTCGCGCCTGCCGTTTACACGTTCTACGATGTGAATTTTGTCAGCTTCCCTATCAAGAAAGCCGTCTACGTAACTCATAAATTTTCCTTATTTTTTATAATATAACACGTCACTACAGATATGTCTATTATAATATGTTATCGTCATCTGGAAGTTGGTATTTGGGTTCAATTTGTGATTCGGGATCCGTCACACGTTTGAAGTCTTTTAAAACATTTATCCAGAAATCAGGGCTGCGTGACCAAATTCCTAAAAATCCATTAGCATTTGGGTTTTCAAATTGTACATATTCTCTACAATCATACACTAGCCATTCTCCCTGGACTGCTTTTCTCATCTGATTTATTCTGATGCCATCGTATCCTTTACGGGCTATACGTTCTTGAAGAAGAACTCCCCCTGGTAGTAGTAGTGGACTCCAAGACTCTTTAAATTTGTGGTGTGCTATTCCGTCTTGTTTACCATCATTGATGAAAAAAATTTGTTTTCCATAAATTTCTAGATATTGATTAGCAACGTCCATTTCATAAGCATTTTTATTATAATAAAGGTCAATATTGCAAATCTCTTTCATAGGTAATCTGTGCAAATTATATACCCCGTTCATAGCATTTGTAAATTGCTTTGTATAACTGTCGTTTTCATCGCATAGCTGTATGCTTGGACTTGCAATATCAATACCAACAATTTTTTTACCTGGAAATGTTCTTGCCCACGCTAGTTGGCATGATGCATTGCCTATACCTATTTCAGTAATAACATCAATCTTATCACCTAACTCGTTAAAGATAACATCATAGATCTGGCCCCATCCTCTTTGAATTTTAGGATGCTTGCAGCCAAATTTTTCTTGGTGATAGTTGTCTATTGAAAAAATAGGATTTAATATCATTTAATGATTACGGCCCACTGACGCAAGGATACTTTCAAGCTCTTCGAATTCTTCACGATTCTTGTCGAATTCTGCTTTATGTGCAATAGCGATAGCTTTATTAAGAACTTTTGGACTAATGCCAAGCTCTTCTGCGATAGACTTGACAGTATCGCGCAGTCCTTCGTTTAGTGTTTTAACTTCTTCTTTAACTTGGATACCTTCAGTAACCAGTCGTTTTAGCTTATTAATATCAGAATCTGAAAATTGTGTCATATATAATCTCCGGTACAATCTGTAGTCAGTATACTAACTTCTAATACTATACAATGATGTGTATCAAAAGTCAACAACTTTAGTAGTCCAGAATCCATCAGTCAATGTCATTGAACTATACTCACCATTATATTTTGAGACGGCGGCGTGTAAATTGTCATAATTTTTGATCAGATCTTTTTTACTGTAGAAAGATTTTTTTGTTACCACATCAAAACTATCATTTATATCAAATTTAAATCTGTCATCTAATGATAGCTTTAAACTTTCCCAGATGCCCTTGATTGTTTTAGGAAGATTTTCATATAGAACATAATCATCTACAGATAAATTTAAATGATTTCTCAACATCTCACAATGGGAAAAGATATAACCGTCAAAAAACTTTAAAAACTCCGCCTCGTCGATTTCATAAGATATAGATTTGATAGATTCTATGACCTGTTCCTCTGACATGTCTGGTATTGCTGAATTTAGAACGGTTAAGAATTTTTCAGGTCCTTCTATATTTGCTTTTGTAAGTATCATATTACTCAACGTTGAATCAAATATGTTGGCTCTAAATATCTTTATGTTGTACGTTTCTACAGATAATAGCTTTTCATACGACTCTGGAACATATTTTTTGAGATCAGACAAGTGTCCATAGTGTGTTTTGATTACCAAATGGCCAGTTGTGCCCAACTCTATTGCTTCATCTATTTTCAATGACAAATTTTTAATAAATTCAGGATTACCTCTATCCTGTTTACTAAATATCCAAGGTTCATCCCATCTATCTAAAAATGTATCTCGCTTAACTAACATATCACATTTGTTTATTCCGGAAAAAACTGACTGATACAATACAGTGGTTCCAGTTCTAGGCAAACCTATAATATTAATGATCATAATGAATGCCTAACGGCCCTGCCCTCTATATGCTTTGAAGCTACGCTTTTTGCTCTTATTCATTGAACTAAATTTTAGTGAGCTGTTTGTGTTACCCTGGCTCGTGCCTTTGTGTAGTGCAGCTTTACGCTTTGTTGCTGCTCCGCCTGATATTTTTGCCATAATATTATTCCTTTGTTATCTTCCTTCTAGGAAAGATTTAGCGCCTTCCCAGAAGCTATTGTGCGCTGTTCCTATTCCGCTCATTATTCTTTGCCAGTCAGCTTGTGTTCTATTGGGCATTTTAAGTGCCGCATAGCGGAAGCCTGCCTTGTGACCGCCACAGTCTTTTGTACATGGATAACCTTTAAACATTAATCCAACGGCTTCATTGACACAATCGTCACAGCAAGAAGTAATTTCACTAATTTTCATATTACCAGGCCCTGCAACTCCAGTAACGTGCTTTGGTCTTTGGTCCAGGATTGTCACAGTTGTGTCTCGCACGGAAACTCTTGCGGCGTGCTGGATTTGATTTTTTAATACGCATGTCAGGATCACCGAAGTTAACTTTAACTACGTTGCCCTTTTCATTCTTTACGTATACTTTGAATTTCTTTACATCGCCCTGCATAGGCTTGTTTAGTTTAACAGTGCGTCCCTGATATTCTGCTTCAGTTAGTGTCTCATCTAGATCGCCAAAGATTTCCTCAGCTTCTTCTAGTGTAAACTCTTCAACATCTTCAGGAATACAGTTTGGGACTTTTTTGCCGCCTTTTTTCTTCATACCCAGCTGACGATAACCGTCCCAGCATGGATCATCCTTCTTTTCATTGACAGCATCAATCCATTTTCTCATATCACTCATTGTAAAGATCTCCTTACCACTATTTATGCTATTTTATCTATTTGTTGACAAATGCGCCGATTCTGCCGTGTACGTCTGGGTATTCTCGATACTTGTATCCTGGGGGCGGAGTAGTATCTTGTCCTTCCCAGACCGGAATAAAATGATTTGTATTGCCATCAAAATCTTCATTGCGCCTAAAGTGTACTTCAATTAATTTGTCACCAATAAACTCACAATTAATCCATGGGTGCCGTTCAATTAAACTATTTAAAAAGGTTGGAAACTTAAATCTTTTATCAGATCTTATCCATTCACTCCATTTTATGAATGTGTCTTCGGGTTTATTACCTTGAACACACAGTATCTGTGTGCCGTTGTAATAATCTACACTGTGATGAAATCCTGTAAACCACTCGCACCAAAAGTAACCGTAGGGCAAATCGCAAGTGTCTTTTTCAAGCCACATTTTCTTTGCGCCTAACCCTAGCCCTAGCATATTAACGCATGGACGTACAATGTAATACCCTGAGTACGGAACATCTAATCCAATTGGTCCACAGTTGTATCCTAATTTACGACTAAGTATAAGTTTGTCAAGAATCCAGATATCATCTGGATCTATGTTTTTCCATACATCGTCTTCAGTGCTGGCTAATGTCATCTTGGCAATCCTTGCAAATCCACATCTGACCTCGCAACTTGCCCCAGTAGTCTCTGTAATCAAATTGACTGCACACTTTATTTTCTTTACATTTAGAACATTTATGCTTACAACATTCTTCACAGCTACAACTGTCGCATAGTTTTATACCTTGCTGGATTTCGTCTTTTAAACTAAAATGATTTTCACTGTATAATGGAATTCCACAGTGACTTGGATGGCCACAATTTTTGCAATAGGACATACTTTAATACCCCTTCTTTCGGATATTTAGTAATCCTAATAAAAAGGGGGACCAATAGGCCCCCCTGATGTATCTTTTAAAATTTATCTTTACTTGCGAGCTGCTACTGCTTTTTTTACAAGTTCCAAGTCTGTTGAACTTAAACCTGACTTCGCCGCTAGGCCCAGTAAATCCTGCCCTGCGGCAGCGTTTGAATCTGGACGATCTACATCTGGACCATCCGCTGCTGGATTTAATACACCTACTGCGGCTTGTCCGCCTGCTGTAGTTGCAGCACGACCAGCTTTTGTCTGTCCCAAACGCTGCATTAGGTTTGGTGCTACCTTTTGTAGTCCACGCTTTGCAAGCGCCATACCGCCGCGACGTGCTAGTGCGCCAAGTGCTGCACGGCCAGCCATTCCCGCAAGTGCGCCGCCAATACCAACTGGACCTAGTAGCAGTGGTGCCACTGTCATACCAACGTTAGCAACAGTACCCCAATCAATCTCGTCTAGTTTTTGATTTGCACTTTCGCCTAAATCAGCGCCACTGCTAATTTTGTTATACAGTGCTTCATATACCAAATATTGCTCACCCAATGCTAGCTGGTGTGCATCCATTAGCTTGCCGCTTTCTAGATCCTGCTCAATACTGATCATAGCATTTTCTAACATATCTAGCAGTTGATCTCGTGTTGTTTCTCCATTTGCACACTGGCAGTCATCTTCAGTAACGGTTTTTTCCATTACGTAAAAACGATATGCACCTTGGCTTTTTGCCCATTTGGCCGCTGCACGTTTTGCGTCAGCCAAGTTGCCTTGGAATTGGAAAATCTCTTTTTCGTCTGGTTCACCCATGTCTTTTGTTGTAAACATCCACACCCCTGAACCAGGGCGTGGCTTTTTACCATGTGAACGCATATAACGTGAATAGTCTAGTGTCAGTGATTCTTGTACATTGTCAGATTCTGGCAGTCTGCTTGGATCTTTTGAGTAACCTCTATGTCTTTTAATTTGACTTTTTAGTGCGCTGATATCTGCTTTGTTGGCTTTGCCTGACTTGGTAACTCTAGTGCTTTTCTTATTATCTAGTTTATCGTATCCTTGTCTAACATTAGGTCTATAACCATGCCAAATTTCTTCTGATCCTTTTTCAATTTCAGCTGCAATCTTGTCGCCAAACTCACTACGAATAGTATCTATAACTTTACGCGCAGCTTCTACATTATCAAAGTCATCCCAATCAATGTAGGGCATAGTTAGATAACGAAGCTCATCTATTAAATCATCAAGTCTGTCTCGTTGTTCTGTTGAAAGTTTTGCTTCTGTTATACCTTGCTGTGGATACAATTGCTGATTGCCTGCCATACGTTTAACATCTTCACTGATGCCATGCTTTTTCATGAGCGCAGCTTTTTGAGCTTTCAGATCCTGGATTTTCTGAGGTGCTTTCATATCGTTTGGATTGCCAGCACTCTTATTTTTCCAACGTCTTGTCCAATCACGAATTGACAAGTCGATGTTGCCCAACTGATCCTTTACTGCGTTTGAAACTTCAACAATTGTTGATTCAGCAACACCTTGAGAAGATGTCTTGCACTTAGGACAAAACCCATTGTTCTTTTCCCATGCCTTTGCAGTTGAAACCTCGTCACACTTTGTGCAAGCAATTTTTGCTACGCCCTCATTAATATTATCAAAACGCATCTTATTTCACCTTCTTAGCTGCTGCTTTTTTAGCATGTGAAAACATATCAGCGGCTGTCTGCTTTAGATCGCCATCACGATTATCATCAAAGTTCATGCCTTCTTCAACTGGTTTCTTTTGTGCTTTTGCGGCTGCTGCCTTACGAGCAAGTTTTACATCTTCCCAATCGTTTTTGCCATCGCCGTTGCGATCGATTTGCTTTTTCTTGCCTTCTGCCACTTTTTCAACATCCGCTAAGTGTGCGTCGATACCTGCTGTTGATTTTAGACCCCATGCTTTAGCTGCTTTTTGCGCTGCTTCGTATGATGATCCTGCTGTGCAACTATGCTTGCCTTTTTTAGCATGAACGCAAACGTAAGGACGTTCTTTTGATTCTGCGACAGATTCATTACGCAGTGGAGTATCTGGCATGTCTAGCTGACGCCATTCATCATACTCTAGATAGTGATCACTGTCTGGGTCATAATACTTGCCAGCTTTTGGATCGTAGTATACTACTTTGCCAACACGTGTTTGAAATGGACCTTCTAGACCAGGCCGCTCACCATAACGGTCTGCATCAACTGCTGGAAGTGTTTCCCAACCTTCTTCTACATCCATCTCTGGCTCAGCTGGCTGTTCAACTGGTACTGGTAGTTGACTGTCTGCTTGTGATTTATTGTATTCAGTATAACGACGAACTGCTTCCATATCATTTGCTGCTGTGGTAATCTTTGACTGCACCCATGGTTCTAGATTATCACGATCGCTAATCATGCCGTGTAGGCTGATAGCATCTTTTGCCAGGAAGTATAGTTGACTGCGAGCCATAAAGCCATCTTCATCATCGCCGTCCAATACACCTTCTGTTAGCTTAACACTCTCTGTTACACTCTCATCCATGTTGTGTCCTACTGCACCCATATGTAGGTCTTCAATGTCTACATATAGTTGTGCTAACTTTTTTCTTACATCGCCAAAGTAGCTGATGTCGCCGTCTATTTCCATGACTGCGTTTTCAAAAGCACCGTTGTTAGCGAAAAGTTTTTCTAACTTCTCAACCATGTCTAGGGCTTTCATAATTGTTCTATCAATTTTGCCTACGTTCATTTGTCGTTACCTCTAACTTTAACTGGGTGTACGTAGCCTGTGCTACGCTTTTTTTGTTTACCGCTGCCCAAGTATCCGTTAGGGTCAACAGCTCGTCGTATCATTTTTTTATCACCGAATAAAGGAAAATTTACGCTAGCAATGTTGCCTGCGCTAGTAGCACCCGCAGATGCGTCTTCGTTTAGGTTTAAAATATCAGATATCTTCATGTATGTATTTATGCTAACTCACTTATTTAAGTTCTTTTCGAGTATAAACTCATGCCATACGAGCATATTTTTGTGTAATTTGTCCACGTCTACACGATCTTTTTCTTTAAGATGTTCAATAAAGTCATAGTTTTTATTACAAATCATATCCTCCATATTAATTATGAAATGATATGGATTCATATTATCTTTATCTATATGATTAAACCAGCCTATCATAGTTTCTAAATACTGCTGTGGTCTTTCACTATTAAATCGTTCAATATTAAAACGTTTTAAATAACTGTCAGCATCTGTAATAAAGAATAACATATCATTATTCTCTATTTCTGGCATTAGTATAAAATGCTCGTTTTGTATTATTACTGTTTTAATATTATCTAAAAATATAAATTTTTTAGAATTTATCATCAATTTTATTTGTTCTATTACGAAATTATAAATTCTAGATGTACGATTAGAATCATCAGCACCAGCTATCTCATTGTCGTATTTTTCTCTTTCAAATATTTCGTGTTTGTAAGGGTCTAATAGAAAACTCATTAAACGTAAATTGTTTCCAACAACACCTGAATTTGTCCAATAAGGATCCCTATCCAATGATAAAGTAGTATCGTCTTTTTCTCCTGCGGTAAAATCTCGGTTAGGACCTGCTTTTAATATATAGTAATCATAACCCATCGCGTCCTGTAACGCCCATGCAAAATAGTTACCGCCATGACCAATTGGGTTAGATACAAATATTACTTGTCTATCATTATTTTCTATCATTATTTTCTATCATTATTACTGTCGTCTAAATTTTTGATTATGTTTTTACTTAGTCTACGTTCATTTTTAACTGTAGACTTCTTAATATTTTGCTTTTTGACTACTACTGTACGCTTTTCGTATTCGTTCATGTTGTCTGGATTTTTAACGCCTGCCCAAACCATAGCGTCTTCCTTTGCTACATGATTCATAGGACCAACTGTTTCGTCAAGGTCGTCTGGATTAAATTTTTTGCGTGACATGATTAAGCCTCACTGTAGGTATTGTATACGCATAACAGCCTTCTGTGCTACACGTAAACTAGCACGGTTGGCTGGATGAATCAAGCACCAAAGTTGACGATCAGCAAATAATTCTTTAGCACGTTTTACTGCCCATGTAGCAATACCCTGGCCCTGCCATTGTTTAGCTACAAAATATGCTGTCTCGCAATCCTCTTTGATTTCCAGCGCCCCTACTAGTATACCACTATTTAACCATATTCCCCAGGTGTAGTAATCATTTATAAACATATTAGCTGCATCACGAACGAACGGCCATTCCAGACTCGCAGCAGTTGCTATATTTTGGTCTACAATCGCCGTTAGTTTATAAAAGTCTCGTTGATGTAACCTACGTAACTCTAGTTTCATTTTTCTTTTGTATTAATAGGAAAATATGCTTGGATAGTTTTACCCATCTTTTGTGCTGATGCTGCACGGTGATTGCCATCAATAACACTATACTTGCCATCGCTAAACTGTGGACCAACAATAATTGGTTGTGATAGATTTACACGGTGGCTGTAGTCAATATCAATAATACGATCAAATGGATCGTCGTAATCAAAAAACTCTTCTTCGCTTGGGAACATGTCGGGCGTAAAATCCCCTAGTTTCCAATCATGGGATTGTATGTAACGATCCATATTTTTATTCATGCCAGCATCGTGATGCATACCTCTAAAGATTTGCAGCATCTCTTTACCGTTTTCCTCGTTCATTGAGGTTAGTTTAGATAATCTAGGTTTAAATAGTTTTTGATCACCCTTGGTTGTTTTTAATACTGGTTGATTATGGGCATCTTTGCTAAAGCCTTTGACTTCTGCTTTACGATTTTTAAACTTACCCACCATCACTTCGTCGCCAACTGCAATATCTGGAAGTTTAAGAGTGTCTAATTCACTTACTTGGATAGTTTTACCGCTTTCTTCGTTCATTGCACTTGCACTGTACGCCGCTACTAGTTCTTTACCATTAACACCATTAAATGCACGTGCAATATCAAAAGCATAACCGCCAACGTCTTGACCACGTGGATCGCTCTTTACAAGACGATCTAGTGCTGCTAGTGCTGCCGCAAAGAATTTATCGTTTTGTTTTGCTGCTAGGGTTGCTGTATATTCATCACGGTTTACTGCTTCAAATATTTCATCATTTTTTGCAATATCTGCAATATGACGTAATGCACTAGTAATTTTTTGTCTCGTATTAGTAATGAAATTCAATGGTTTTAGATACTCATCTGGTACATCATCTTCCCCATATTCTTCTGCAATGGTTTTTTGTAATTTTAAGATTATAAAATCAAGTTCGTCTATTGTACCATATGCATCATTTATACCTGATTTTATGTTTCTATATACCGGTGCCATGTCTGGTATGTCTTCGTCTAATTCTATAGCTTCTCGTTCATCACTTGTATCACCAGTTACCTGATACTTTTTACCGTTTACAGTAAACTCTTTTTTACCTGCTTTAATAGCATTCATTCTGGCATCAGTAAATGGATTTGATTCACCCATAACAGCATTGTTGAGTTTTACACCTGCTTTGTCGGCAAGTCGCTTCAACTTTAGAGCATACTTTCCTGTCTTGTATGCTGCCTTCAATGCTGCTACTGTGGTCTGCCCAACAACCGCCATAACAATAAGGTCGGTGAGTGCTGGAATTGAACCAAAGTCTTCGTTGACGTTATTATCCGTTTTCACTGACTGTTGCTGTAGTTTGCGAGCATACTCTTCACGTTTCTTTTTATCGTCCAGAAACTTATTAATCTTAAATAGTGGGTTCTTGCCCTCAGTAAATTCATTTATTTTCATTTTTTATTTTCCCAGTATTCTCGCCAAAACATATTTCGATCATTTGTAGACATCCTCGCTGCTTCGTGTTCTTTAATCTTTGCTACATAAAACTCTACAAATGCGTCTGTATACATGCTAGGTTCCTTTACGCTGCTCTGCTAATCCCATATTGTATAGCTTGTGAACGCTACTGCCGCCCAGCAACTTTGGTTTACCATCGCCGCCAAAAAACTTCTTGGCTTGGCGTTCAGTCTCACCTGGCTTAACGTCTACAGTAGTGTTTACTCCACTCACTATTCGACCCACACCTTCTGATATGATATCACTAATCTTCATATTACTATTTATTTAAAATGTTTTTAAACTTGTATTAAAGAATTGATCGTTGACATAATCAATTATCTTAGTCCAGTTTTCTAAAGGTTTCAATCCAAGAAAGTCTAACATTTTATGATATTCAGTTTCGTCCTTGTTTAAAATCTTTATCATATCAACGAACCCGTACTCAAATTGGTGTGCTGACTGAAATATTTCAAATCGTTCAGGTATTTCTAAATTATACTCAGCATTTGTTGATATCATTATAGGTATAGATTCATAATACAATACATCTGATACTTCTGATATTTTCCAGATACGGTCAAACATAGCATCTGATTCTGGCGAGTTTGGGATAGTAAATATTAGTATTTTTGATACATTACTTCCAACTCCAATTGGTCTAAATTCTTCAGCAAAAATATCAGCCCATAGGTCCGGTTCAGGGCGAAGTGATACTGCTAAAGATTTACTGTTGTCGTAATTTATTGAAGCAGTATATTCTTCAAAAGTGTCACGACCATAATACCACACTGTTTCAGTGTTTCCATATATACCGGTTGCTTCTATCTCAGCGCAAAACATTCCTTCGTGCCTATTAACAAAATGTGTAAGTTGTCTAATAGGAGATCCGCTGTAACAACCTAAAATAAAAATTTCAGACATATTTTTTATAAACCTTTTCTATCATATCCTTAGTAAGATACTCGTAATTATTAATAGGTTCCTCATCAATGAATTCCAATAATGACTTATATTCATTAATATCACAATCTAATATATTACCAATATTCAAATAATGTAATCTATATTTGTCAGAAAGAAAATCAAAAAATCTACCAACATAAATCTCTGAATACCATTCCCATGTTATAGTTTTTGTTGTTTCTATCGTAGCCCATGCGGGCGCTACATTTTTAAATAAATTATGTGATCTATTTTCAATAGGGGTCGTCCATGTGTTGCTGGGATCTATATAAACAACAATTATTCCTGCAGGATTTATCTCATTGACGATAGCAGATATTTCGTCTTTAGACTTCATCCACAATTCGTGATATTCAATTAACTGAAGTGCATTTTTTGTAGACGATATATCCTGTGTATATAATGGTATCCAACTTTTTGTATATGTTTCAAAACTACTATCAAAATTTGATACATCAAACTCACCATCTGACTCATGATCTGGATAGCTATCAACTGTAGAATTAAGCCAATGTGTGCCAGGAGATTTATAATCACAGGCGCCGTTTTCATTACACTCAAGGTATGTTTTATATTTTGGAAAATTTTTATGTTGATCAATAAACCACGTAAGCCATTGCCCAGAATGGCCTGTCATGTATACAACCAAATAATGTTCCATTAACCAAATTCTTTATCACCAAAGTTGGCTGCACTAAACTCTAGTCGGTCAACGAGCTTTACTGCATTACCCATATGGTCAATTGCGACATAACCTTCTGGTGATGTCACTTTGTAGCTGCCGTCTCCCTGTTGCAAGAAACTTTCAATACTACCAATACCGCGTAGTTTTTTAACAATTAACAATTTTGCGGCAATAATTCTCATATACAATCCATACATAGCGACAAGTTGTTCAGTGTTGTCGTTAACCCATTGTACGGATTGTTCTGTTGCTTGTGCCAGGCGCTGGCCTGCGGCACCCTCTGGACCTGTTTTCAGTCCAGCCATTTTCTTCGCTGCTTTTTCGTTTACACGCTTTACAAAGTCAGCAACAAATTTCTGTGGATCCTGTTCAAAACTACCTCCACGTACATAGCTGTTGATGTGTGCTTTTAGCTCAACCCCAATACTTTGGATTGGACTGTTGCTTAGTAGACCAAATGTACGATCATCAAGTGTGCTTAAATAACTTTCAGCATCTGCGATAGCTTTACGCAGTGCAGCATCTTCCTGTGTCGTTAGTGTAGCAACGCCAGTTAAGTCTTTGTAATAAGCATCGTCAACAAAGATACCAGATGCATTTTTAAACTTGTTAACATCTACATCAAAACTTGCACTCATGTCAGCCAGTGTTTCACCGCCGCTGTAACGTGTATGGAAAATAATACCCATTGCACTGTTTTGAATACGTGTCGCCAAATCACTACCCAGTGGTACTGCGTATGTAATGGTGTTTGGCTTAAATGCTACGTATGAATCACCAGCAATATCAACTGTTTTTAAACTGTCTGGAGTAAACAATAGATCGCCTTGCATAACGCCCTCTATGCCTAGCTTGCTTAGGCTAGTAAACGTAATTTTTAGTTTGTTACGTAGATTTGCACGATCGCCTTGTTCCTGTTGATCTGGGAAGAACTGTTCAACATCTTGCACTGATTTGATTAGCTTTGGACTTTTAGCAAACACGCCCTTGGTGCCTACAAAGAACTTGCCATCTTCTGGATCAATACCACAAATAATTGCTGGTGCGCCATCCCACTTAACGGTAACGTTTGTTCCTTTACCACCGTGTCCTTGTAGCATACTCTCTAAACTTTTTAGGTAAGCGATAATGCGCTGTGCTCCATCATGGCCAGCATTAATAATTTCATCTTCCAAATGCTCAAGGTGTGTATTTTTACCTTCAGCTTCCATGACACTTTCAACAGGAAACTCTTTGTTTGGTGTACGGAAGTTCTTTTTGCGCATTACAGTCTTGGCTACCAGTTCAAGCATACCGCTTCCCTTGTTCCAGTTTAGCGCGAAGGGAATATTAATATCGCTAGATAAGTCCTTCATAACGGCTTCAGCATCTGGGCCAAGACGTGCAATGGGTTTACCCCATTTCATAAATTCTTTTTTAAATAGCTGTCCAAGCTCACTAAGTGTAATTTGTTTAATGTTACGTTCATCATTAACACGGTCTAGGAAGTGTCGTGTAAATTCAACATCAATTCCTAGTTGAGAAAATACTCGATCCAACACTTTTTCAAGTGCATCAAGTTGTGGCTGTGTTACTGGAGTGTCTACTTCTGTAATTCTCATTTATCTTTATCCATTGGTTTTTCGCCTGTCAGATAAGGCTTTGAGAACCAGAGCTTAAACCACTCAGGAGTTCCTGGCCTAATGTTTTTCTCACGCTGATAGCGGCCCTTTTCAGAACCAACAATACTGATGTTTGACTCGTCGTCACCGTCAACAGTATTGCCTTCTTTGTCAATAATACCAGCTAAACGCTTTAGTTTATAGATTTCGTCTATTTTCATGGCGATACACCCTCTGCTATGGGTATTTATACTGACTCGATATATTCGCCAAATTTTAGTTTGAAGATCATAGCATCTTCTGAATTTTCCAAGAAAACATAAAGTTCAGGAAAATTATAATCATAATAACCAGACGTATTATTATGAAGCCATGTGGTAATTTCTTTTTCGATTATCCTGGTTCTGTCAGGATACACCCGTATCTTGTCTTTAATATTAAATGTCCAGCCAGGGCGTCTCATTTAATTTTAAATCCTGTGCTTGGCAAATACTCACGCAGTGATATTTGATCTTCTAATGTTTTACGCATGGGCTGTTCAAGGGAAAATATTAAATCATCCATGTTTAATATATCACTAAATGCTTTCCTATTAATATTGTTTTCATTATGTGCTATTTGTAATAGTTTAATATTTTTGTTATGGTATAGATACAATGCGTGTTTGATAATATCAATATTGACGATATCAGTATTAAATGCTTTAAATAATCGCATTATTTCCGTTTCATCTTGTTGAACTATTAATTTTTCATAACTAAGATTAACAGCGCCTTCAATGAACCCATTCTCTTTGTAAATGTGATTGATACCTTCGTTTTCATCTATCGGCTCTGTCTTAAATTTCCATAATACTCCAATAAACGTTTCTTGAAAGATGCCATCAACGTATATATTGACGGCGGTTGTATTATCGTCAGTGTTTATTTTTAATTCACGCAATGTATGTGTCTGCAATACATGTTCATCTGGCATATTATCATAAAGTTCTTGATGCTTTTCAAGATCATCGTAATATTTAAATGTACGATATTTTAATACACTGCTAGACATATGGTTCCATGCATTTAATCTGTGCAAATGTATTATTTCTGTATTCCATCCTTTGGCGATAGATATCAAGGCAAGTATAAAATCACCACCTCCACCACTGGGCCAATTTAAAATATATTTCATAGTTACTGTTTATACGCACTTACTTGAATAATCTTACCATCTTCAAGTGTCAATACGTCAATAACATTAATTGTAAAGTTTTGTTGCGCACTATACACTTGAATGCGTCCAAAGATTTTTTTAGTATCTGGATTAAATGCTGTATGCTTAACACGGATTTTAATATCAGGAACAGCCGCCCAGATATTTGCGTTTGCACCAATCACGCTGTCACGACCAGTGACTTCTACTTCCCAATCACGCAATGTTACATTGTCATGGAACATACGCCCAAGTTCAAATGTATCACGATCATTCCATGCATCAATGTACTCTTTAAATAGAGTATCTGCTGAATTATTCATTACTCTTTTTATCCATTCACTCATTTACCAAATCCTTAATTCTTCAATATTGATTGGCGTATAATTAATCTGTTCCACACATACACACCGATAAGGTCCCGCTGGACTGGGATTGCTGTGTATATGCCCATGAACATTAATTACAGATGTCCACAGTTCAGGGTTGTCTTTATCTACTGGTGTATCACCATCTGCACTCTTAGGGCGTATTAGACTACCTTCGTGTAGTGGTACATGGCTGAACAGTAGGCCGAATGATATGAAAGGACGCCATAGTTCCACTTTGCTAAACCATCCGCCACTACTTAGCATTTTGATGTTATCATGATTGCCAACAATCAAACGCTTTTGACCGTTTAGTTTATTCCAGTTCTTTTTCATCCAACCTTCAGGATCTGGACCCATTACGACATCACCCAAGTGATAAACTTTATCACCAGGTTTGACAACACTATTCCAGTTGTCCATCAGCATTTCATCCATATGCTCAACATCACGAAATCCCGGACGGGTCAACTCCCCTGTCCAGTCTGTGAACTTTAACATATTGGCGTGATTAAAATGTGTGTCACTGATTACCCAAATATCTCTGCTCATTAACCTGCTGATTCCTCGAACGGTATACTAGCCAAGTTTTTACACTTTGCCTCTACCATGATGTCGAATTGTGATCTAAAAGTAGCGGCCCATTCGTTGACTGCGCTGTTCCACATATAGTCGCTGTGTGCGCGAAGTTTTGCCTTTTTAAATCCTCTATTAATTAGGGATCCAAAGTCTGGACGGACATCTGTTGCTTCGCCGGCCAGTAAATCCTCTCTAGATACGCTGTAGTGAATAACAGGCCGAACACCACGCCAGCTATCAATAACTCGTTTAACCCTATCGTCCGTTGGTTCAATATATTCTCCTCCACTGTTTACCCAATGGTGATGGATGTCTACAACCAGTGCAACATCTTTTTCTAGTTCTAGGCTAGCTTCGAGACCCCAGGCGTTTTCGTCGTTTTCGATAGTAATACAGTTTCGTGCTTCTGGAGACAGTCTTGGAAGGACGGCTTTGATACCGGCTGGACCTTGGCGTCCTGAGATGTGGACGTTACACTTGAAGTCTTGCCAACTTTTACCGTAGCCCATCCACCTGATGAGATCCGCATGGTATTCAAACTCCTCTATGCTATTATTTACAATTTCTGGATTATCGCTAGCCAACACAGTAAACTGCCCAGGGTGCATAGACAGGCGTACATCAAGGCTACGAGCGACTTCGCCCACATTCGCGTATGCTCGCTGGAGCCGTTCCTGGATATCTGACTGCCTATAAAAATAAGACCAGCTACGCTCAGTATAAGCAGGAAGCTGATTGGACCCAATGCGTACCATACGTTGTGTTGGAGGTAAGTTACCCACATAACGAATCATCCTTTCCAGTGCTGCTACGTTGTGTAGTGAAATATCGTAAAGACGTTCTTCAGCTACATCACGCTGCTGTCTATTTAACCACGTAATAGTAGTGCTACGTTCACTATATTCACGTTGAATCTCCTCAAGTAATTTTTTCTTGAGGCTTTGATCATGATGCATATATTTGCAGGCAAAGCCTACACGTTTAATTGATTGATTGAACACAGTCCTATAGATCCTTGATGATAGTATTGCACATACTTAACTATAGCATATATGCATAGACTGTCAAGATTTATTACGCATTACCCACTGGATAACTTCAGCATCTGTAAATGATGGACTTCTACGATGGCTTTCTGGCAGCATATCCCAACTGCGCAATGCTGGATGTGTTTTACCAGTATTGCTAAAATATGGACCATGGCGCCAACCTTCGTTTACCATACTGTCAACCCAACGATTGTGATTCCATTTGCTCATCTCCGCTACAGCCTGAGCTCTTGTTTCTTCATCTACACTTAACTCAACACCATCGTTACCCAGCATACCAGCATCATAGTTGCTGCTTAGTTCAACATCAAAGTCACCATCGTACAAATATTCCCATGCTTGCACAATAAACGCTGCTTCTGTCTCTGTTAAGTTACGAACTAGTGGAACAACATATGCGTGTTGAAATTCACAATCTTCACATGTACCGTACTCCATAGCAATAAAGTTTTCTCCCATCTGATAACTGTATGTTATATTTTCAGGCCCAAAACTTTTCACTGTCTGATACCACTGTTTAGCAGTATCAGCGTCTAGCATTTCTGGAGTCTTTAGTTGTATGTGATTTTGATAAAACATTGATAATCCTTTTTTAACCGTGTGGGTTTTCCGTTATGTCGTCGTCATCAAGTGGAGCAATTGCTGGCTCTGTTGTTCTTGATCTATTTGACTGACTTCTAGTACTATTAGTTGATCTTGCTGCAACTGTTGGTGTTGTAGTTGATTGTACTACAATTGGTCCAGGGGTGATATTACCACTATTTACATAAAGTCCAAACCATGCTGCACCTGCGCCAGTTACTACGCTTACAAGTCCAGCTTGTTCCATAGTTGGGTCTGGCAATGCCATAAACCATTCTACTACACGATAGAACATATACATGTACATTGTGATAAATGCACGTGGAAATAGACGCAGTCTATCAAACCAATATGGGAATAGTTCCCATTTACTTATCGTTCCGTCTTTATTCAAATCCATTGGACCTAGATCTCGTATTGCCATAATGCATGTGTTACCCCCGTAATTATATGTATTTAGCTGATATCCATGGAAAAGCCCAGTGGAAACACTGGGCTTGGGCCACTCTCAGTTGGAGAGCAATTATTACAGTGTTGCGTCTGCTACTGTAGCTGCTGCAAAAACACCGCCAACTGCTTGTACTGCTGTTTCAAGTGTTGCTGCGTCCCATCCTGAGTTCTCAACATAAATGCGGAATGCGCCTGCATTGTATGCACCAATAGCTAGCGTAATGCCACGCTTTTGTACTGCTTCTACAAATGCTTCCATGTCTTCGCCCGGTGCTACTTGTGCGTCTGCGCCTGCTGCATTTCCAATTAAATAAACGCTTACTGGTGCGCCAAAGTTACCTACATTAAACCGGATAACGTTTGCTGGGTTACGTGTTGCCATTATAATGACTCCTTTTTAAAAATCTGCGTTGTTACGCTTATGCTTATTTATCTTACTACTTCATTTAGTTCTACAAACACTGTCCAGTCAACTGTGGTTGCATCGCTGCCTGTGACTACAATTTTTAAGCTATCGTTTACAATGTTAGCACTTGCCGCGCCTGACCAAGTTTGATCGCTGTCAGCAATTGTCTCTGTAATGTTTGAACCAATTAGCCTTAGGCCAGCACTGTTGTTGTCAATAATACCACGTACAACAAAACTTGCTGAGTCAGCCCCGCTGGTTGCAACAAACGTAATTTTAAACATCGCAGTTGTGCCACTGGCAATAGTAATTCTGCTGCCACCATTTAATAGTACTTCTGTTGGAATAGCATTAGTTGTGCGGATCGCCATAACCATATTCTTGATAGCGGCAGTATGGCTAACAGTACTAATTTTTTGCAGTGTGAAACTTTCAAATGTTACGCTGCCTTTGAATGTTTTATCACCATAGATAGTTGGTTCAGCGTGTTTGTTGTTAACATATGTTTCAGTAGCCAAGCCAGCAATACTTGGAATGTATGGCTTGTTTGCTAGGTCATTGTAGTTACCACTGAATAGTATTGGGCGGTTAACTAGATCATTGTAGTCACCACTAAAAATGTCTGGTAAGTTACTTACTTGATTGTAGTCAATATAAGCTGACACCGCTGTACCTAGATCATCTAGTGTAATTCTACTAATAACGGTATCTGGTTCAGGCTCAATGTTTAGTAACTGTAGTTCATCACCAACTAACATAAGTCTCAGATCGCTGTTGTCTGCTGGTGCGTTAATTAGATCACGATAATCACCACTGAAAAGAATTGGACGGTTGACTAGGTCGTTATAGTTACCACTAAAGTGATCACCACGTTCCAGTAGCTTTTGTGTTACATAAGACTCAGTGGCATAACCGTCAAGTGTTATCTGTCCGTTACTTAGAATGTTTGCTAGCTGTTCAGTAACATAAACCTTTGTAGCAAATGTATCTTCTAGGTCAACGTTTTCCCAGAGATTGTTAACACCGTTCCATATTAATGCTTGGTGCAATGCGTCAAGATTAGTATCAATGGCAACATCATTTAAGTCGCCAACGTTTGCAATTACTCCAAGTGTTGCTGCACTGATTTGCTGTTGCACATATGTTTGTGTGGCATATCCAGTTAAATCAACACTACCACCGCCACTGCTGTTTGCAACTGCACTATCTACATATGCCTGTGTAGCATATCCAGTTAAACTTGGGATAGTTGGCGTATTGGTTAGATCAGTATAATCGCCACTAAAGTGTGGTGTTATTAAACCATCTACTTCAGTCTTTGTGTAGTATGATGTTAGGTCAACACTTGGTTGATAACCAGCTAGGGCAGTTGCTAGTTCAGTTTCAGTTACATAACTACTTAAATCAATACTGCCACCACTGGCTACGTTTGCAATCTGTTGATCAACATACGCAATGCTTGCCAATCCGTCAATACTTGGAATGATTGGCTGATTATAAAGGTCGGCGTAGTTGCCACTGAAGATAATTGGCTTGTTTGTTAAATCATTATAACTGCCGCTGAATAGTGTTGGTTTGTTTGTTAAATCGTTATAATCGCCGCTGAATACTTCGCCAGCAACATATGCCTTTGTAGCGTATTGTGATAGATCAAATTTTGGTTGGTAGGCAGTTAGTTGATTTGTAACATAACCAGTGGTAGCATATCCTGATAGATCTATTGATGGCTGATAATTTGCTAACAGATTGTCTACTTCGGTTTTAGTGTAATAGGTTGAAAGATCACCACTGCCCGCACTAGCCAGTGCTGCGGCGATAGCCGTGTCAACATATGTTTTAGTAGAATATGAAGTTAAGTCTGGTTGACTTAGCGCAATTTGTTGTGTTACATATGCTTCACTTGCTAACCCATCAATGCTTGGGATTGTTGGTTTGGTAGTAACATTTGCCCAATCTATAGTAGTAGCAGTGCCACCATCTATATTGTCTATCAGTGACTGTACTTGTGCAAGTGTAGCGTATCCAGTTAAGTCTACGGTTGCTATTTCTGCCCGTGTTGTGCGAACAAACAAGTTTTTTCTAGCATCAAATGCCAGCATGTCGCCCTCAACAAATTTAATACTAGTATCAATAATACTATTGCCAGTATTACTATTATACGCCTTAATTGCCAATTTTTACTACCCCCATTAAATCATTAATACTACTTTGTCAACTAATCCATGAACTGATGGGTTATAGTTTTGATCTATTAAGTAGCTTCTATCGACAACAGCTCTAATATAAACGAAGTTTCCAATAAAACTTGTACCAAGTGTTTCTGATTCGTTGTCCCACTCAATATGCACAGTATCTTGCTGTAATTGAATGAAGAACCAATCTGCTTCTGTAGGATTTTCTAACAGTGTTGCCTGTAAGCAAATACGGCCAGTGAAGTTTGTTACGTGGAAACTTACTGTGTGTAAACCATCCGCAAAGCCATAAAAGCCGTCACCGCGGTGTTTCTCCCCAGTGTACGACATCTGCGTTTGATTTGATAAAATTATTGTGCTGTTTGCCATGTCTTGTTATCCGTTGTTATCCATAGTCTCAATTTCAACCAGTGAACCTTCATCAGCTAGAGTTCTAATAACTTCTTCTAGCTGTGCTATTACGTCTGCATCTAAGGCTGGACGACTAGCATCTGAATCTTTTACTAGCTTACTGACTTTAACAACGATAATAGACTCGTTAATTTTTGCCATTCGTGAGCTCTCCTTTAATAATAGTATTTATTAAAAAAGCTCAGTCTATATTGTCTAGTGTTATTGCACGTGTTACTTTAATGCTAAGTGTGTTACTGAACGCCATTTTAAACAGCATGATAGCTGCTTCGTCATTAGTGTAGATATACGGTATTGCAGATATACGGCGTCCTGTGTATCTATAATTATAATATCCCCCAGCGCGGCGCAGTATTTTATTATCAGTGGTATCAAATTGATCCATTGCCCAGTCATAGGCTGCAATCATTTCCTCATCAGTGGTATTACTACGCCAAGGACGAGTTGCATTTACTCTAAACTTGTATTTGCCGTGATATAAACGTTTTCTAAATTCGCTCTTTTCATCCAAACTGTGCATAATCTTGGCATGGTCTGCGTTAGCTGGTGAAACAACGCTTGCAATAGGATATCCGCTTTGGTATACAATCCAATCTACAAACCCGCGGTGACTTGTATACACTGTTAGCATGTAGTGAAACTTTATATCATCGCTTTGCTGTGTATGAGAAAAATTTAAGTTCATAAGACGGCGTGTTCTATGACTAATATCATCACTTGCTTTGCGATTTGGAATAATATAGTGTTGTAAATTTACATAGTTATATTGAGTGTACGGTCCAATAGTAATCGCACACTCATATTTTCCGTAATATAGTTTATTACTTTGCACCCATTTAGGATGTTGGGTCAGGTCTTGCATCAATTAAAGCCTCTGGTTTTCTATCACTCTTCACAGTGATAATAGTCTGGGTGCCATCCCAGTTTACAGTAAACTTTGAATTATGGATTTCTCCATGTTCCATCATAAACTTGGCCAGTGGTAGTTTAACTTTCTCATTAATTAGTCGTGCTAGTGGGCGAGCGCCCATTGCTGGATCAAAGCCTTCTTTTTCCAAATAGTTTTTCAAATCCTGCGTCCAGGTTAGTTCAATGTTACGGCCTGCTGTCAAGCCTTCAATCTGTCCCAAGAACTTAACAACAATACGTTGCATGTTCTCTGGACGTAGTGCATTAAAACGAACAATAGCATCCAAACGGTTGCGGAATTCAGGAGCAAAGAAGTTGTTGATTGCATCGTCAACTGCTTTAGAGTTGTATGTCTTGTCACTAAAGCCAATAGCCTTTGTCGCGCCTTCACGAGCGCCAAGGTTACTGGTCATTATAATGATAGCGTTCTTGGCACTTACTTTTTTACCTGTGCTGCTGGTAATAACACCCTCATCAAGTAGTGACAGTAGAACAGTCATAATGTCTGGGTGTGCTTTTTCAACTTCGTCTAGTAGCAACACACAGTTTGGACTATCTTCAAGGTTGCTGATAAGCAAACCATCGCCAGCTTTGCCGTCACCATGTCCTACATATCCTGGAGGGCTACCGATAAGTTTACTTACAGTGTGACGCTCCTGATATTCAGCCATGTCGTAACGCACAAGTTTCATACCCATAGCTTGTGCCAAACGTTTTGCGAGTTCTGTTTTACCAACACCAGTAGGTCCAGTAAACAAGAATGAGCCAACTGGCTTAGTAGGATCTTTAAGTCCAGCCATGCTAACAGTGATAGAATCACATACACGCATAATTACAGAATCCTGTCCAAATACAGTGCCTTTGAGATAGTCCTCAACGTGTCCGTGCTTATTAATGGTATGCTCCTCAGTTTGGTTACCCAAATGCTCTGCTGGAATACCAACTGTACGTGCTACTTCATTACGAATTTCTGTAGCACTAATAATTGATACTTGTTGATCACTTGGTAGAATCTTATTATACGCACACGCACGGTCAATGATATCAAATGCTTTGTCTGGTAGTTTTTTGTTAAACACATATTCAGCGGTCAGGTCAACTGCCAAGTCACATGCTTCAGGATCAATATCAAATCCATGGTGTACTTCGTAACTCACAATAGTATTACGTAGGATTTCTTTTGCTTCTTCTACACTTGGTTCACCAACGTTGATTTTAGTAAAGCGGCGGGCAAGTGCGCTTTCCTTCTCAAAAATCTTACGGAATTCTTCATCTGTAGTTGCACCGATTACTTTTAGTGTGCCGCCGCTTAGTGCTGGTTTAATCATGTTGCCAGCGTCCATAGCACCGCCGCCAGTCGAGCCAGCACCAATAACCATGTGAATTTCATCAATAAACAGGATCACATCGTCAACTAGTTCAAGTGCCTCGACCAAGTTCTTCATACGTTCTTCAAAGTCACCACGATATTTTGTTCCAGCAACTAGCTTTCCCATATCTAGTGATAGTACAGTATACTTTTCCATTACTTCTGGAACATTGCCTTCAACGATAAGTTTAGCAAGTCCCTCGACAATAGCAGTTTTACCTACCCCACTTGGGCCGACAAGGATAGCGTTGGATTTTTTCTTACGGGAAAGTGTTTGTACAAGATCACGTAGTTCTTCACGACGACCAACAACATCGTCGTATTCAGGACTTACTTGATTCATGTTAACTGTGAATTGTGATAGTACGTCCCAGGCTTGACTTGTTTTGTTTGTATTACGAGCACGTTGCTGTTGCTTATTGTTTGAAACTACTTTTCGGTATTCCGGAGGCCCAAACTCGTCTTGTTCCTCACGCTCTTCGTCAGTCAACTGACTCATACGTTCTTCAAACTCAGCTTGCTGTTCCATACGAACGTCCATAAGCCATTCAGTAATTACATGTTTGTCCAATCCCATTTCACCACTGAACAGACTTGCGGCACTGGCTTCTTCACTCAAAATACTTTGCAGCAAATCTATCTGATTGATAGCTTGTTTACCTTGAAATAGTGCTTGTGTTAACGCACGATTAAACACACGTTCAAGCATCTGTGTTTTTCGCGGTTGTACTTCTTCATCAGGTGCGCCTTTTAGCTCAGTACAATCTTGCTTCAAATACTCTAGAAGAGATTCCTGAATACCCACACAATCTGCTTGAACTTCATAGCACATAGCACGTACTGAAACATCGTCCATGACAACGATTGTCAAGTGTTCGATTGTTACGTATTGGTGACGTAGTTTTTTAGCCAAGTTGATCGACTGTAGGACAATGTTTTCAATTTCTGACATTCTTTAACCTTGTAATAAACTCTTCTATTTTATCGTTTGTATCTAGTATTGGCACCCTTAAACGTAAATGTATGTTAAGATTACCGCGTTTGTTTGTTCTTCTATTATACAGGCCTTGGCCCGGTATTGTCAAGATATATCCTGTGGTTACACTTGCTGGAATTGGTATTTCTAATGGTTCATCAGTTGGACTAATTATACTTATCGTACCGCCTGTCATGGCTTCCAATATGTCCAAATCATACTCCATTATAAGACTAAATCCGTATCTTGTAAAGTCTTCATGTGCTTGTTCTTTGATATTTAATATAAAATTTTGATTGTCACCGCGAACTTTTATCTTCTCGTCCACTTGAGCACCTGGGCGTATTTTCACTTTAAGTAGCACACCTTCCACATCAACATAGTCGTTAACACCTTCAATTTGCTGTTTTAGTGTTAGCTTTAGATTTACCATCTTTGTTTCGGGGGCTTTTACAATGGGCACCATCTGATTGTTTTTCAACTTGTTGTAGGCTGAGTTTATGAGTTTAAATGTTTCCAGATCACCACTGTCACGATCAGGGTGATACTTCATCGCAAGACGCTTGAACGCCTCACGGATTTCTTCCTGTGAAGCGTCTTCTGATATTCCTAAAATGTCCCAGGGATTACGATTGTGCTTCATAGTATTTTTGGTAGGCTGCTATTATGGCGCGCTGTTGTTGAACTAATTTTAACAGGTCTGCCATATTCAGCGATAGGTGTTCATAACCATCGCTGGTTAGAGCTATCAATACTATGTGCTGTCCAGAGTCTTCTAAATCTTTAAATACTTGCTCTATGTTGTCTGGTGTAACAACAATCCATTCTACAGTTCTAGAGTTAAATTCATCAACAGGTGGCAGAACTATCACAGGCTTCTCAATTGGTCGCTGATCAACAACTATTGGCTCAACAGGTTTACTGCACGCCGTTAGTGTTAGTGCTGCTACTAATGCTATCGCAATTTTTGTATAAGTCACTGTCAGTCTCCACATTAGCGCCTGAAATTTGTTCAAAACACTTAAACACATCTTGTGTCGCTGTATTTACTATCGTTTGAACAAGCCCTGGTCTTGCCGCTGCCAGTGCGCCAAAATCACGCTGTTGCCCAGCACTTGTCTCGTTAAATCTTCTCTCTAGGTCTTGCACCGTTCTACGACTATCAGCAAATTGCTGATTTAATGTACGAACAGTTGTTTGCATTACTTGTATATTTTGTTGTAGTGCCGCAGTTGCCGCTCGTTGTGTTTCTAATGCGATTTCAAGACGTGCTTGGTTAGCTGCATACTGTGCTAGTTTTGCTTGGGTATCATTATAATAGTAATATGCAGCATAGGTGGCGGCACCCAATAATGCCAGCATTATTAGGTATACTTTAATTTTACTAAAAAGACTAAACATCAAGCCCATTATTTAAACCTATATGTAATTCTACCCTTGGTAAGATCATATGGCGTCATTTCAATTTCTACAGTGTCGCCAAGCAATATGTTAATGTTGAATCTGCGTATCTTTCCACTAATAATGCCAATTACAGTATGCTTGTTTTCCAGCTCTACCTTAAACATAGCATTGGGCAAGCACTCAACTATCTTGCCCTTAAATTTAATTCCGTCTTCTTTTGCCATTAATATTTGTTCAAAAACTTTATACGTTCACTAACAGCAGCGGCATCTTTGTTATGCTTTTTAACATACTCGTAGCTGTCTGAAATCACACTAGCATTAAACGCTTCAGCACTCCATAGCTGTGGAGTCTTGTTCTCGTAACTAATAAATGTCCATTCGTTAATTTCATTGTCTACTTGCTTGATGTCCTCTAGCATACGATCTATATTGTCGAACAATTTGCTGTCGCGTTTAAACTCGATAAAAACTGTGTAAAGACCCTTGTCGTTTGGGCCTGGGGAAATATCTACATCCATTGCATCTGGAAAGCCTGTTTCTAAAAATTGGCTTAGATCTAGTGCTGGATAATTGCCGTTAATTTTTATTGCAACTACCACTGCCTGATCATCATCAGCAACTTTGCTTTTGAACTGATCAATACTGATTACTGGCTCAACGAGCGCCTTTAGATCGTTTGATTGAATTGCTTCGTCTAGTTTATCGTTATGCTCTGATTGCATCTTCATCACCCAATCCATCATCATATGCGTTTTCTACCGCATCAGTGTCAATACTCATATCGGCAATCTGGTTCTTAGCTGTAATCATACTATCCATTGCTTCACGTGGTAGTTCGATTGTGACTAGCCAGACTGGACGTTCAATTTTCTTAGCACGTGGTTTACCTGGACGCAAGCCATCGCCACCATCTACAACATCACGATCTTCTGGATCCACTAGCTTTGCTGCTGTAATCAATCTGTCTTTAGCATAATATACTTTGCCACCAAAATCAATGATACGTTCAGCACCACTTGGGTCTGGCATTAACTTATATGGATACATTATTGTTACTGTAACCCAGTAACGTTCAATGCGTGGGCCTTCAACAACCTCACCTTCAATCCAGTTCTTGTAAGCATACACATTTAGCCGCTCAAGAACATTGTCAATCTGCATTAGTGTCTCTAATGCGCTGTTGCTATTAATATTATTGTCAAGTTGACTAACGATATCTGTTTGATCCATGAATATATTTCCTCTGTAATACTATTTATGCTTTTTACTTTTCTGTAGTGTTAATTTCAAATTTTAAGGTGTTAAATACATGTGCGGGTAGCTCAGTAGGGTTATTAACTTAATAGGAGTTAACATGGCTAAAAGAGCTCGTAGAACAAAAAACCAAGAACACCAGGATGAAGGTGTTATTCAACTAAATGGTATGAAACGCCGTCAGCGTTATGTTACCATGATTCCAAAAAATCTCCGCCAAGAAGATTACATTGAAATGCTAGACGACGATCGCAAGTATATTGTGTTTGCGATGGGTCCAGCGGGTACAGGTAAGACACTGTTAGCAGTGCTTGCAGCAATTCGTGCCCTAAAGAATGGCGAGATTGAAAAGATAGTTGTCACCCGTCCTGCGGTAAGTGTTGACGAACAACACGGGTTCCTTCCAGGTACATTGGAAGAAAAAATGGCTCCATGGACACGACCAATCTTTGACGTATTCCAGGAATACTTCAGTCCAGTACAGATTGAAAGTATGCTTGCTGACAACATCATTGAGATTGCACCATTGGCTTATATGCGTGGTCGCACATTTAAGAACGCATTTATTATTGCGGACGAAATGCAAAACGCAACACCCTCACAGATGAAGATGTTGCTAACACGTATTGGTACAGGTAGTAGAATCGTTGTTACTGGTGACCTAGCTCAACATGATAGGGGATATGAACAAAACGGTCTCAAGGATTTTATCGCGAGACTAAAACAACGCCAAAATAAAATGTTTGGTATTGTGGAATTCCAACGTGAAGACGTGGAAAGACACGAAGCAGTCACCGCTGTACTGCACATTTACGGCGACGAAGATTAATTATAACTAACCAAGGACAACTTTGGTAATTTCAGCCCAGTCGGCTACCCGCACAACATCTTCGTTAACGTAATCTGCATTGTGAGCGTGAGAAATAAGCAAGCTCTTGAGGCCAAACTTTGTGCCGCAAGCCGCGTTTTCTGGCTTATCTTCAATCCAAAATAGTTCGGACCCAGTGTACCGTGCCAGTACTTCGTCTTTATCAGCGCCAGTGTCCAAGCAAATTAGCTCAGTGAACACACCCTTCCCAAATACATCTTCCAGGTTCTTCATCCGCAGTTTGGCAGCATTGGGATCCAAACTTAGCGAAGTAATACACACAAACTTGTATCCTGCTTCAACCAGCGTTGCAACACCACTACGAGCATCACGGAACGCAGGAAGGAAAGCCATCCAAGCACTCTCGTTAAATTCACGAACGTGATTCTTAGCTTCCGCTTTGGGCAAACCATACGCAACACCCAAGTCATAAACAGCCTCAACAACTTTGTCGTAGCCCTTTGCGCTCATCCAATCGTGAAACGCAGCCTCCCAGTCTAGCAGCACACCGTCGCAGTCTGTGAGGATAATTTTATCAGTCATCATATTTTCTTTCTCTGTTACAATACTAATATAAGCAATGTGTCTTGGTTTGTCAAGAGAAAAATCACAAATATTTGTTTTTTTTGGCTTATAACTATGAGGGTCCTAAAACCTTATATGTTTATATCCTGGGGTGGGGCCACGATAGTCGCCTTCCATTCTGTGTGTCTGAAATATATTTGGCAACGTTGTCTCAATGTGTAAATGTTTAAGACATAGTGCTTCACTCCATTGCTGATGACCAAACGGAGTATGGTGTGTTTTTGGTACTAACGAGTTTACTTCGTCTATTAGATCATACGGCCCGTCAGAAACAAAATCCGTCCTTCCCAAATTATTGAATACTATAAACATATCGCCTAATGCTAGTACAGGAGACCGTCTTATACCTGAGTTACCCCTACCGCCCAACCTGCTGTCTGCTGTAGCTAAACAGTATGGTAAATTATCATCGTCGTTTATGTTTACAATTTTATTAAACTCGTAAACTATATTACTGATATCGTGATCTACATTCTTATAGTTAAATTTACAGTCCCATCTAACACGTATTATAATGTCATAACTATTATCAGGCATCTGTAATGATTGAACTCCAGAAACAAACTGCCCATATCTATCTCGTGACATATCAAGATAGAAGCGTACCATTTCTTCTGGATCTTCAAATGGCCTATTATATTTTCTATCCGAGAATACTCTAACTGGGAATTCTCTCATTATCCAATTGTCAATGGATATTTGGTCTTCAATTATTAATTTTTTAAAATTTTTTACTAGGCTAGTATCGGGTATGCTAGCGTGTTCCCAAGTGTGTCCGTATACATCACTCTCAAAACCATTTTCATCTAACTGTTCAATTAAAAAGTTAAGTTCTTTATGTGATATATCATTGAACGTTCGTGTTTCTCCACCCAAGCAAAATGCTATACGTTTCATACGGGACGGTCTCCCATCACTATACATTTTTCAGTGTCGCTCAAATCCCACCAATGATCAAATGAATTGCTATAACATACGTAGAAATTATCTGGTAAATCTGTTCTCAGAACAGAACCTGTCTGATATAGTATATTAGATGTATACTTGTTATACAGTCCTTTCTTTACAAAACTATGTAATGATCCTATAACAGAATTCACTGCTGGAAGTTTCTGTCTAAAGATGTTATCAAACATGTAAGCAAAATCTAAAAATCCTATATCGCCGTCTTTTATTCTGAAATTACGTGCTAGACAGTGTATTGAATCATCTTGTCCGTTGTTGATAATATCCACTAGGTCATCAAGACTATCCTCCCATACAGTATGTATTACGTCCCATCTTGATTTTATATACCAATCATAATCCAATGGAATATCATTGCACACAAAGTAGTGCATGAAAAGTTGTGATATGCTATTTTTTATTGTATTGTATTTTACATCAGCTGGTAGCGTGTCTAGACTGTCATCATGGTACAAGTGTGGTAAAATATTGTCACACAGATATACAAAATGCTTTGCTATCCATGCATTTAATTCGTTATCACTGATGAGATGTAAATTCTTGAATACAGATGTATCATTAATAGGCGTAGCATAATCCCAAGTATACCCATATATGTCCAGATCTATTCCACGATCCCAGAGAAGTTTTTTTAGATTTGTGACTGATTCATAAGGATTTTTATATGTATGCTTTGCACCACTGGATATGTCATAAGATTCCCATGTTCTGACTTCTCCAGTCATATAATATGCTACTTTTTTCATATTATTCTTTATCTTTTCTTGATCTTAAATCTAGTAATAATTATAAATTTTTGGACTATAGTTGTCTGGCCGTATAATCTTTGCTTTAAAAAGATTGTTTCTATCGTCAATAGCTCTATAATTTATATTTTTTGAAGCCATCACTGCCTCCCACATTGTATGCCCTGCCATCCCATGACTATTAAATTTTCCAATGGTAGCATTTAAAAACTCTTCAGCGGTAACATTATTAATAAATTTATTCATGGCGGATTTTGTAAGGTATATAATTACATCATTAGGCATTACATTATTAACATAACGGTTTTGATATTGTATTAACACTATTTTTGTAATGTCTGAAGAATACGTACATTGATTAAATTTAAAGTAATTTTCCATAACTAAAACAGAATTTTTAAACTCACAAGCACTAGGGTCGTTATTATCAAAGTCCTTGATACCATAAGCGTAGACAGGGATAGAGTCCCATCTTACTTTTATAAACCCATCAATATTATCATATTCTTCTTTTGGTATCTTACTGAAACTAAGGAACGCACCAACATGCTGACCCCAGTGCCTTCTAGAATGGAACAATGTTTCATCTATATATTTTATTTTAGAGGCATCATTGCTTGGATCAATTTTTCCAAGATAAGAATCTACAACGTTTGCTGTTGGGGAAGTACGATATACACGTTCACTATATAATCCGCACACCCAGTCACTTATAATATTTTCTGACTCTACCCAAATATATTTTAATGGTAATATTTTTGTATTAGGTATATCCTCTTCTGGACAGTGATCCCATGTGTGACCGTAAAATACAATTTCAATACGGTCTTCTGATATAGTCTCTACAAGATTTTTCCACTGTAACCAATACACAGCAGTTTTTGTATTAAAAGTTCTTGATTCAGCTGAAAAAACGACTGCTATTCTCATTTATTTTTTCCGATATTTTTACGCAGACTTTCAAGAGCACCGCTAATAATACTAGGATACTCGCCCATGAAGCTACCTGCTTCTAACATGTCCGTATTTAGTATGTGTTTATGACGGTGTTCTATACTATCCCATACTGCCAGTATAGTTTTAGCCAAGTTGTCATAGAACGCATCACTAAAGATAGGATCATCTTCCACATAATAAGCATATGATGCCATAAGATAATATGGCACCATCATGTTTATATTCTTAGAGAATAACTCTGCTGCGTAATCGTCTAAGATCATCTTCTCATTGACGCAATATCCTTGGCATCTTCTTTGCGATCTGCAAACACTGGAACCATGTTAGATTTGTGCATAGTGGCCACACCCAACAGTTTACGTTCACCAGTGTATTTTACTTGTTCACGTGCAGGACCATGACCTGCAACGCTATTACTCATAGGAACAGTGTTTCGCAAATCAGCACGATAATCAGGGATTTCATTAAGTCCAATACGCTTACCCCATTTGTCATAGAATGCGTCCTTGTTCTTACCAACACCCATGCTCTCTAGCCAGGCTTCATGATCCGCCTTTGCCTTCGCTAGGCGTTTGCTTTTGCTTTTCTTTTGTTTGCCGTTATATCGTGTAGTAGTGATATGGGCTTTTTCTAGATGCATAGTCATGATAAACCACCGTTGTTGTATACGCTTTACTATAGCATATTTCAACGGTTGCTGTCAACTATTTTAGTCTACGACATGTCTTTATTTTTACTTTTTTCTATGCTTTTTTCTTTTAACATCTTGTTCTTGTGTCCGAAGAGTTCTTGCCCTTGGTATGGCGTGTGTTTGTGTCTATCGGCCACGGGTTTTGTTGCAAATAAAAGATTACTATCTACTATCGGAACATTCTGGAAGTTTATATTTAATTCATAAAAAATTGAAAACCAAAGTTCAATATATGCAACTGTTTCATAAACAATAATACCTTTTGAATTGTACCTGTTTCTCAATTCTAAATTTTTTAAATTTTTTAAATTAATAGTTTCTATTAATGCAGAAATATCGCTAGAACGTATATGTTTTATTAGTTCGGGTCCTGATATCAAAAATGAATAGTCTTTGAGATCTAAAAAATTATTATTTTCATCTCTAGTATATTGTTCAACGAATAATATGTTTTCATGGCGTTCTTTTAAGAAATTTATAAATGGTTTTTTATTAAATGCTGGAAACACATCCCACCTTGTTTTAATTACATAGTCGTATTCTTCTTCTATTAAAGAAATACTTTCCCACGCACTTATATGTTGTCCTATTAAATATCCTAACACTTCCCCTTGCCAAAGTCTATCTTCATGAAATCTAATTACCATTGGAAGAGATAATAGCCTGGTATCTGGGTTTTCTGAAATCCAACTAGCAAGATATTCAATTTGAGCATCAGATTTAATATTTTTGAAATTTATTGAAGATGGTAAGTTATTAATATACCAGCCATGCCCATAAAAATCAAAACTAATCTCTCCATTGGAGAGTTCATAAATTTCTTTTGTAAATTTTAACCAATAGTCACAAACAGGCATACCATCATCGTTAAACGGATCACTGAACGAACGATAATATCCAGAAAAACATATGGCTATTTTGATTGGCATTTATCAATTACCATTAGCTAAATCTGTCGCATCATAAAAATCTTCACCGTGCAACATCTTAAGACGTATAGCATCCATCTCAGTTACTAGATGTACCTCGTCACTTTCCCAACGTCCACTGGGACTACGATTACTGATCATTATAAAGCGATATCCTGGAGGAACGCTTTCTATACCAAACATTTTTTCTTTACGAGTTTTAGACATTAATATAACTGATCCAGATCTTTCCAGTCCCCAGCAACATAGTTAATAATAACACTACGGCGTGTATCGTCAACCATATTTTTTTCAACGCCGTGTAATACATTACCATAGGCCCAGGTTAACCATCCAGTGTTGTGCTTAAACAAGTTAGTGTGTACAAGTTTTCCAGTATCATTGTCATAAAGACTAGTACCCCAACTATCACTACCGCCACCCAAGTATATTTGTAATGTAATAAGTTTTTCTGGAATGTCAATATGCCTGTCCAAATAAAATCCTGGCCCATCCTGACATAGTTCAACACGCAATCTGCCAGCACTGCAATCAACACCAGTCAGATCAGTAAAAAACTGTCGTGCATGATCAGTATCCCATTCACTAAAGTATGCTGCTAGTTCTGGTGTTGCTTCACGATTAGCAAAAGTGCGTACTTCGTTTGTACACGCACGCCTGCCATCGTAATCAATAATGTAAGGCTCTGGAAAAAACTCCATTAAGTCAGTTACAAAGTTATATGTAAATGCATGACTTAGACTAACCCAGGAGCCTGGATAAGTGTGCCGTTCATATTCAATTAACATTACTTGTTAATCCTGCTGTCTACTATCCTACTGCCTAAGAAACGACTGTGTACCCACATCTGTTGTCCTGTTGGGTTTTCAACAAACCACCATTCGCCCCGTTTGCTGATGATATCAAGTTCAGTGCCTTTTGGTAATTGCTGTACAACACTGTAGTTTGTTCCTGGGCCACTACGTCCATTTAAATAGTCATTTACTTTGGAAACATACCATGAGAATGAAATATTATCATCTGCTCTACTGTTATTGAGCTGATCATAAATTCTATGGTTCATTGCTGGGCCAGGATCTGTCTTACGTCCTGGTGAAATCATGTCATGACCAACGACTTCAACAATTTTAAAACGTTCCACAATAACTTTACCAAGTGCTAGAAGCACTTCGTTTTGTTCTGGAGTAAACATCTCCCAGCCATATACTGGTCCACTTGGATTGTTTTGATGCGGTGCTTCAATAACATTGTCAGCTGGCCAGTTTGCCCCCCACCATGTCTTGTATCCGCCCTTGGTAATACTTAATGGACCCGGATTACAAACCTCAATACCAATGCTACAATCGTTTAGATTGTTAATGCCTGCCCAGGTGCTTTTACCTGCGTGATAGGCTTTTGTCTCTAAACTTACGCTCTGCGTTAGTGTACCGTCACGACTTAAATTCAAGTGTGCGCTTACTTTGGCTTCTGGTTTTTGGAAATATGCCGCTGTGCCATGAGCATCCATTGCACCAGCAGTATAGTGAATAACCAAAAACTTTGGGCGCATTAGCCCGCCCTGATTAGGTGTTGGAAAAAAGTCTACTTGTTTCCAACCACCAGAATTAATTGATTGGAAGACTAGGCCCTCTTCGATTTTATAATCGGTCATTTATTGATTTCTCTCTTTAATAGAGTCCAAGCACCATAAGCAATTGCAATATATGCTGCCCATTGCGCTAGTGGTGCTAGTACCAAATATGCTACGCCAACACCAATAAGAACTGCACCGTCCCACGTTGTACGTTCTGTCCATAGTCCAGCAAGTTGTTCTTTAAGATAAGCAAAAATAAAATTAAAATCCATGTTAGATCTCCTCTGTTGTCAATATTTATATATTGATATTATTGACAAGTCAATAAAAAGGGAGGCTAACAGTTGCCCCCCGCGGGTTTATTAGGTAACCACCCCTTTCCTAATCGTAGTGTCCACGAGTATTTATTGTAACCTTGGAGATGGGGTGGGAATCGAACCCAACTTGAACACTCTGTTTTATCCGCCTGCCCATGGATTTTAACAAAACAGCATAGCACACCATGCCAGCCCATCAAACTTATTTAGTTAAAAGATTATGATTAGAAAAAGGATAATGAAAACCCAAAACCAAAATTTATTACCTTCTTCTTGGCATACTCTACAGGGTTTATTACCTTTATAATTGTGTTTACGACAAGCCATATCTTTTCCTTTTGTATTAACCTTGTTACGGGCGGCATCTGCACAGCCTGAGAAAGCATTTAACGGTTTTACCAGCAGCCTTAGGGGGTCCTACACATTGCGTTGCATCGCGGTCCTAGTCGGGTCCATTTTTACGCCTGTTGTGACAAAATCTCCATTGTAATTGTCACCCCGTAACAAAGTTAATTTATGGCGGGCGGTGTGGGATTCGAACCCACGAGACGCTCATCACGTCTGACGGTTTAGTAGACCGCTCCATTCGGCCGCTCTGGCAACCGCCCGTATTTTGGTAGGCCCGGAGGGACTTGAACCCCCAACCTAAGCGTTATGAGCGCTCAGC
>OBMK010000414.1_pt1 | contig 41303 bp, 38 predicted proteins | sample 1539081 | NCBI WGS metagenome assembly OBMK01 (sample SAMEA3355528, study PRJEB22509) | marine metagenome | biome: marine; feature: river plume; material: water | place: USA | collected 2010-08-07 | depth 0.5 m | reverse complement strand
TCTCAGGCCTCGATCCTTAGGAATTAAATGACTCGGCTAATTTGGTCAAACGACCGCGAATGGAACCGTCTATAACGGTGTCCCCGGCGCGAATTACTGCGCCACCTAACAGGCTCTTATCTAAACTAACCTGCATATTTACTTTTCTATCTAACGTTTTACTTAACGCTTCTGATAACATTTTTTGTTGCTTTTTATCTAGCGCTTGGGCTGAAATCACCTCAACATCAACAGCTCTTTCTCGATTCGCTTTCATAACATCGAATTGCTGAGAAATATGGGGTAATAGGGTTAATCGGCGATTTTCAGACAAAATTGCGATAAAATTTTGGCCAGCTGTGTCGACCGCATCGCCGCAAATATTAATCAAAGCAGACGCCTGTTGTTCGGTTGTAGCACTTGGTGAACGCAAAAAATTTACCATTTCTAATTGCTCGGTCACCGCTGCTGCCGTCGCCAAACTACTGGACCAAGCTTGAAGATCTGACGCATCAACAGCAAACTCAAAGGCTGCTTTTGCATAAGGTCTTGCTAAAGTACTCAATTCTGCCATGTTAAACCTCAGTTACAGCTGCGAAGCTAATTTATCAACTAACGCACGATTCGCTTTGTCATCAATCGAAGCTTCAAGCACCTTTTCGGCACCTGCTAAAGCTAAACCTGCCACAGAGGCTCGAAGCTCTTCTTTGGCACGATTAATTTCTTGCTCAATCTCAGCTTCAGCAGCAAGCTTGAGGCGATCGCCTTCGGCCACTGCTTGCTGTTTTGCTTCATCAACAATTTGATTAGCACGCTTATTGGCCTGATCGACAATTCCGGCAGCTTCTTGCTTTGCTTCCTTCATTTGATCAGTTGCCTTGTTTTGAGCAGCTTCTAAATCACGCATAGCACGATCAGCAGCGTCCAATCCATCAGCAATTTTTTGTTGCCGTTCTTCCATGGCTGCAATAATAACCGGCCATACAAATTTCATGCAAAACCACACAAAAATCGCGAAGGTCACCATTTGACCAAAGAGCGTTAGATTAATATTCACGCTATTACCTCGTTAATGAAGGTCCAATTAAGGTCGATGCTTTAAGCACCAACACCAGGAGCAACCACAAAAATTAAGTACATGGCAATACCAACACCAATAATTGGCACAGCATCAATCAAACCTGCCAACAGAAACATCTTCCCCTGCAGCATAGGACCAAGCTCTGGCTGACGAGCTGTTCCCTCAATCAATTTTCCACCTAATAAACCCATTCCAATAGCAGCACCTAATGCGCCCAATCCGAGCATAATTGCCGCAGCAATGATTACAAGTTCCATCGTAGACTCCCGATTTCAATAGTTTTAAATAAAATTAATGGTCTTCTTCGTGCGCCATACTTAAGTAGACGATCGTTAGAACCATGAAAATAAATGCCTGAAGAGTAATAACCAAAATATGGAAAATTGCCCAACCCCACTGCATCAACCCACCACCTAAAGCAAACACACCACCCGCTACGGTGAGTAAACCCAACGTCAACAGTACTGTTCTACCTGTAGATATCTTTTCTTTGAGGTTCAGCCAACAAACCACACACACAAGAATGAAAACAACCAACCAGAAAATACCGTTGGTATCTTCACCAAATAATTGCGCGTTTAACCCACCAGAGATCAAACCAGTTCCTGCACCAGCAGCAAACATCATGGCAATTAGAATAAAAATCATCTCACCAGCATACATGTTACCAAATAACCTAAGGCCCAGAGAGAAGGGCTTTGCTAACAAACCTACCAGCTCCATAAACAGGTTAATGGGAATAAAAGCCCAGTGGTTAAAGGGATGCATCGTCAACTCTTTGATGAAACCTACACCTTTGATCTTAATATTGTAATAAAGCATGAGAACAAAAACGCCCAAAGCCATTCCCATCGTAATATTGGGGTCTGTTGATGGAACGATTTTTTGATACTCAACACCTGCTAGCATAAGTAGCTTGGGAACTAGGTCTACCGGAAGCAGATCCATTAAATTCATTAAGAAAATCCAAACAAATATAGTTAACGCTAATGGAGCAACCATTTTGTTATGGCCTTGAAAACTGTCTTTTACCGTGCCATCAATAAAGTCTACGACCAGCTCAACAAAATTTAAAAATCCCGATGGAACACCAGTAGTTGCACGAACCGCTGCTGCTCTAAACATCCAACAAAATATAATGCCCAGGCCAATTGACCACATCATTGAATCAACGTGAATTGCCCAAAAACCCATGGCTGCAACTTCGGTTGCACCGTGAGCCATAGTCCACGTGTCAGCAGACAGCACTTCCCCACCAACATCTGAGTGGCGCTCAAAACCTTCTGGTAACTTTCCGTAAACCAAGTTTTGTAAATGGTGCTGTATATATTCAGTTGTACTTGCGGGATTTTCGCCAGACATCTAGTAAACTCTTCTCAACCCAAAACACGACTATTTGCGTGTAAATAACATTTATTACTTGATCAGTCTTGCGACCAACAATAAATGCACTAAAATCATGCTTATAAAAGTTGCCATCAAGGCAACAATATTCACATTGCTATACAAAACAAAGACAGTTACGAAACCAGACGAAGTTAGGATGACTTTGCCCACCTCCCCACGATACATGGTACTTACTATTCTTTGCGTTTGACTTGCGCCAACATACTTAAAAGCTTCTCGACTAAACCAAAGTTGAGGAATTATCTGGATCAACCCACCCAACAAGATCGAACCAGTAAAGTCTCGGTTCGAACAATAAGAAATTCCACCAATTAATGACAATAAAAACAGTTGCGTCATTGATGCCCTAAACACTGCCGGCTGTGGAATCGTTTTCATTGGTGTTAACACCACCTTTCCCTAAACATTGCAAGGCATTCACGCCTTGGGTCAAGCGGGGGGCATTATAGGTATACTGTTGCTGATATTCAACATGCTATTTGCACCTATATTAGTCATTCACAAAAAGAATATTGGCGTCTTGTCATTCTATATGGGCTAAAATCCCTTCAAGCTCATCAAGGCTGTAGTATTTTATTATCAGAGAACCTTTTCCCTTAGCAGAGTGATTGATAACAACCGGTGCTCCAATCTTCTCAGAAAGCTGTTCTTGTATTCGTAATAGATCTGGATCTACAGATTTTTTAGACTCAAAAACCGTACCGGTATTTTGAGATTGTATTTTTTTTACCAATAATTCTGTTTGCCTAACGGACATAGAATCAGCTGCAACCTGCCTACCCGCAACCACTTGATCATTATTCTGAAGAGAAAGTAAGCACTTAGCATGCCCAAGCTCCAGTTCACCTAATTCCAACTGTTTTTGAACTGCACTATCCAAACTCGCTAAACGCATAAGATTAGTAACTGCAGACCTTGATTTTCCTACAGCATCGGCAACCTGTTGTTGCGTTAAACTAAACTCGTCCTGCAACCTTATTAACGCTCGACTTTCTTCTATCGCATTTAAATCTTCTCGTTGAATGTTTTCAATCAGAGCCATAGCAATCGCGGCTTCATCGGTCAATTTTCTAATTACAGCAGGAATAGTATCCAATCCAGCTTGTTGTGTTGCTCGCCAACGGCGTTCTCCAGCTATAATTTCATATTTATCATTGGAAATTTTACGAACAACTATTGGTTGCATTACACCTTGTTGGGTAATCGATTGAGCTAATTCTTGCAATGCAACAGGGTCTAAGTCTCGTCGAGGCTGATATTTGCCACGTTGCAAAAACTCCACAGGCAATTGTAGTAACACACCGTCACTATCACTACTATTATCTCGAATCGTTGCTGGCTCATCTGCGAACCCCAACAGGGCATCTAATCCAGTGCCTAAACTTTGTCTTTTCGACGCCATATTATTCAGCCTTTGTTAAATCAGAAGTTTGAGATGTTTTTTCTAATCGAAGGATTTCGCCAGCCAAGGCTAAATAAGCCATAGATCCTTTTGAGTTTCTATCATAAATCAACGCCGGCAAACCGTGACTTGGCGCTTCTGCTAACCGAACATTGCGAGGAATACTGACACGGTACACTCGGTTTCCGAAATATTTTCGTAACTGCGCAGTCACCGCGCTGGTCAGGCTACTACGAGGGTCATACATGGTTCTTAATATGCCTTGGATATGCAATTTTGGGTTAATCAATTTAGCAATTTGTTTAATGGTATTATTCAAGTCTGCCAACCCTTCCAAAGAAAAATACTCACACTGCATGGGAATAATAACACCGTCGCTTGCGACCAAAGCATTAACCGTCAGCATGTTAAGAGTTGGGGGGCAATCTATAATTATATAGTCATACTCTTCCTGGACATCTTCAAGCGCTAACTTTAAACGAGACTCCCTACCAATTTCTTTTAATAATTCAACTTCAGCAGCAACTAAATCTCGATTAGCTGGCAACACCTTATAGTTTCCAGCCTTAGCAGCTAGCACTACCTCAGGGACTAAATTTTTACCGGTCAGTACATGATACATACTAAGTACACAGGACTGTTTATTAATGCCAGACCCCATTGTTGCGTTGCCTTGAGGGTCCAGATCAATTAACAATACACGTTTTTTATATGCAGCCAAAGATGCGCATAGATTAATACTAGTTGTGGTTTTTCCAACGCCACCTTTTTGATTTGCAATTGATATGATGTTAACCAACGGTCTTTTTCCCTGCGCCAATATATTCTACTTTAACCAAATGCCGTCGACCCACAACACCTGGAACCTCAATAGGATATTTTTCTGTGGCCTGGTATTCAGATGGTATATCCCCTAGCTCATCAGGCTCTAAACGCCCCTTCATGGCAAAAAAACAGCCGTTATCTAAAACAAGATGGCTACATTTCTCAAGCATATCACTCAATGAGCTAAACGCTCTACTTAAAACACCATGATATTTTTCATCTGGTAAAAAGCGTTCAACCCGAGAATTTACCTCCTTAACATTCTTTAAACCAAGTTCTATTTTCACCTGAAATAAAAATCGAGTTTTTTTGCCGTTACTGTCAAGTAGAGTAAAGTGCTTGTCTGGATTAATAATAGATAGTGGAATTCCGGGCAAACCAGCACCTGTGCCGATATCAATAAAACGCTGGCCATTAAGAAAGTGTGATATGGAGATACTGTCCAATACATGCAGCCTTATCATCTCCATAGGATCTTGGATGGCTGTAAGATTATAAGCTTTATTCCACCGAATAAGCATATCTAAATAGCTTAGTAACTGGTCTTCTTGATGGTTATCACAGGCAACTCCAAGATCAGACAAACCGTTTTTTAATAAAATACGGGCTGGCTGATTATTTAAAAATTTATTCATTTTTTTAGACTGGCCTTAAGCCGCTCGTCGCTTAAGTTGCACAAGAAGCAGTGAAATAGCAGCTGGTGTTACTCCAGAAATTCTTGATGCCCTAGCTAAGGTTTCAGGACGTGCTTCTGATAATTTTTGCTTCACTTCATTTGATAGACCTTTTACTTGGGCATAATTAAAATCGACGGGAATAGGGGTGTTTTCATGCCTTTTAAGGCGGTCTATTTCATCCTTTTGCCGACTTATATAGCCTGAATACTTAGCATCAATCTCAACTTGTTGACCAATATTTGAGCCCACAGTTGTTTCAGGACATAAATTATTTATTATCTTATGATCAAGTTCGGGACGCTTTAGAAGATCATACAGAGAATATTCGTGCGATATTTTATGGTCAATATAATTAGACAGCTTTTCTGACAGTTGTGTATTGGGCTGAATCCATGTGCTTTTTAAACGCTGTGTTTCAAGGACTATAGCCTCCTGTTTCTTGCAAAATTGCTCCCATCTATAGTCGTCAACTAGACCTATATTTCGACCTAACTCTGTTAATCGGATATCAGCATTATCTTCACGCAGTAGTAATCGATATTCCGCTCGACTCGTGAACATTCGATAAGGTTCTTTGGTTCCCATTGTAATGAGGTCATCGACCAAAACACCTGTGTAAGCTATATCTCTAGTTGGACACCAGGCCTCTTTACCTGAGGCTTTTAGTGATGCGTTTGCTCCTGCCAATAGTCCTTGAGCCGCAGCTTCTTCATAGCCTGTTGTGCCATTAATTTGTCCAGCAAAAAACAGTCCAGAAATAGCTTTTGTTTCTAATGAATAGAGAAGATCTTGAGGGTTAAAGTAGTCATACTCAATGGCATATCCAGGTCGGGTAATATGCGCGTTCTCAAATCCTTTGATAGATCTTACTAGCGTTAACTGAATATCAAAAGGAAGGCTTGTCGAAATACCGTTAGGATACAATTCATGAGTATTTAATCCCTCTGGTTCGATAAATATTTGGTGTTGATCTTTATCCGCAAATCGTACCACCTTGTCTTCAATGGATGGGCAGTAACGAGGGCCAACCCCATCTATGACGCCGGTATAAAGTGGAGATCGATCCATACCACTGTGAATTATGTCGTGAGTATTTTTGTTAGTATATGTTATCCAACAACAGGTTTGTGATGGATGATCTTCTATTTTTCCAAGGTAGGACATCACCGGTTCAGGTTTATCACCCCACTGTTCTGGCAATGAAGAAAAATCAACGCTTCTTGCATCGATACGCGGGGGCGTTCCTGTTTTTAGTCGTTCAACTCTAAAAGGCAGTTCACGCATTCGTTTTGCTAAAGTCTTTGAGGGGGGGTCTCCAGCCCTACCTGCAGAGTGTTTTTCCAATCCAATGTGTACCTTGCCTGCTAGAAATGTGCCTGCAGTAACCACAACTGTTTTAGCTTTAAATATCAGGCCCATCTGCGTAATAACGCCGGTTACACAGTCATTTTCGATTACAAGGTCATCTACTGCTTGCTGAAAAATTGAAAGATTTGGTTGATTTTCAAGAATATTCCTTATTGCTGCTTTATAAAGAATTCTATCAGCTTGCACCCTAGTAGCTCTTACAGCAGGCCCTTTTCGAGCGTTCAGTACCCTAAATTGAATACCAGCTAAGTCAGTTGCGATTGCCATAGCACCACCTAAAGCATCAACCTCCTTAACTAAATGGCTTTTACCAATTCCACCTATTGCAGGGTTACATGACATTTGGCCAAGGGTTTCAATATTATGGGTCAATAGCAACGTTTTGCTACCCATTCTTGCTGCAGATAAACAAGCTTCAGTTCCTGCGTGTCCACCGCCAATAACAATGACATCATATTGATTTGGATATTGCATAAAAGTTTACATAGGTGTTTTTTGGATGATGATTATACGCTTAGAAAAATAATAATTCTTGAAGAGTTTTAGTTAGCCATAAATAGCGGTTAATTTTATATTAATATGTAGGTTATTAGTTAAATTAGATTATTGTTGTTGTTATAAGAGCAGCCTCTTTTTGTGGATAAACTAGTTTTATTTATACTTATTAATGACTTGTATAAAAAAATATAGCGTATAGATCAGTTGAAAAAGAAGGCTATGCTTTTGAATATCATGGTGTTGGTTGTTACTAAAATATTACTCGATTAAACTTTTTGTAACAAACTTACTATATATGTGAGTAAATATAATTTTATCCAAAGGATAATTACAGGTTAGCGTAACTTTGGTTAGAAATCTTAGTAAGCTTTATAAATCTTGTTCATAAGTCTGTATTAATGTAGAACGGTTAGTTTGGCGTGTATTTATAAATAATTTAATCATTTAATTGATAAAATGATTGAAGTGATCTGTTTAATTCTTTAAAATCGCGCACCCTGTCTGGGTAACACATTATTTTTTGGACGATTTAACATGAAAAGAACATTTCAACCGAGCAACCTCAAGCGCAAGCGAACCCACGGTTTTAGAGCTCGTATGGCGACACCGGGCGGCAGAGCTGTTTTAAATCGACGTCGTGCGAAGGGCCGTAAGCGCCTTTCTGCATAAATAGTGGGCTTTTTGGAGCCCACCGTTTTGACTAGAGAAAGTCTAAAATTCGGCAGGAATCAGCGACTACTTAAAAGTGCTGACTTCAATCACGTCTTTGAGTTTAATTCGTGTAAAATTTCTCACTCTTATTACCTTATACTTGCAAAACCCAACAGACTGACATCGTCCCGTCTGGGACTGGTTATTGGGAAAAAAAACATTAATAAAGCAGTTAATAGGAATGCTATCAAACGATTAGTCAGAGAAAGTTTTCGTCTCTCAAATACTCCTTGTTCAGTTGATATTGTTTTTTTGGCTCGAAAAGGTGCCGATAAAGTAACTTCAAGAGAGCTGGCCTTGTTGTTGCAACAATCTTGGTGCAGACTAAGTCGTCGTCTTGAAAATTCTTCACAGGAAAGGAATGCGTAATTTATTTTTAAAATGCATACGCGGATACCAGTTAGCAATTAGCCCGCTGTTAGGCAACAATTGTCGTTTCCACCCATCGTGCTCCTGTTTTACTCACGAAGCAATTACGCGTTTTGGAGTTTTAAAAGGCAGTTATCTGTCGTGTCTAAGAATACTCAAATGTAACCCCTTTAGTGCTGGTGGCTATGATCCCGTACCAGAGATAAAAAGCAGCGATGACTCGCTGATTAAAAACCAAAAGAGTTCTAAATAATATGGATTGGCAAAGAACCGCGTTAATCGCTGGAATGTGTATTGTGGCTTGGCTATTGATGATTCAGTGGAATCAATCTCAAGAGCAAGGAGTGTCAATGCCTGTTGTAGAACTACAATCTGAGTATAGTTCAGCAACTAATAGAGATAGTGTGCTACCGATAGATGAAAGCTCTCAGGCTGAAGAGCTTCCTCAGTTAGCTCTTTCTCAGGTAGTTGAGCAAGAGTCTAAGGTTGTTAATAGACAACTGATTACTCTAAAGAATGATGTGCTTGAGTTAGTTGTTGACACCTTGGGCGGTGACATTATAGATGCAAAATTATTACAGCATTTTGATCGTAAACCGGAGTTGGGTGGGCAGCCCTTTTCCATGCTCAAGAATACGCCTGAAAATACTTATGTTGCTCGCAGTGGTTTGATTGGCAAAAATGGCACGGATACAGGTCAGGGGCGTCCGCAGTTCAGAGCAACACTTAAAGAGTATGTCCTTGGTGAAGATGAAGACTCTATTACCGTCGACCTTACCACTAACATAGATAATGTTAGGTTTGTTAAGCGCTTTAGTTTAGCCAAAGGCAGTTATACTATTGGTGTGCAATACTTGATTAGTAATGGGTCTAGTGATAGTTGGAGCGGTGCCTTTTATGGTCAGATTAAGAGGGATTCTAAACCACCGGTAACAGATATTTCTGGTTTTAGTATGCAACCTTATCTTGGTGCTGCGTTGCGACAACCCGATCAAAATTACGCAAAGTTTGACTTCAGCGACATTGACGATAAATCCGTTAAAACCAGTATTGAAGGTGGCTGGGTTGCTATGGTTCAGCATTATTTTATTAGCGCGTGGATACCACCGGTAAACCAAGAGAATAATTTCACTTTACGAAAACTGTCTAATCGTGATATTTACTTGATGAGTTTTACTGGTCCAGAAATGGTTATTAAACCAGGTGATACTGCAGATTATGCTGCTAGCTTTTATGTAGGACCTAAAGATCAGGTAATCCTTGGTGAGTTATCTGAATACCTTGATAGAACAGTAGATTATGGCTTCCTATGGATTTTAGCTGAACCGATATTTAAAGCGATGAAAATGATCCACAGTGTTATAGGCAACTGGGGATGGACAATAATATTATTGACTCTTGGCATTAAATTACTGCTATATCCTCTGTCTGCCGCGAGCCTGAAATCAATGGCCAAGATGCGTAGTTTACAACCGGAATTAACGCGCCTCAAAGAATTGCACGGTGATGATCGACAGAAGATGTCGCAAGAATTAATGGGGTTGTATAAGAAAGAAAAGGTTAACCCTGCAGGTGGTTGTCTACCGATGCTCCTTCAGATGCCTGTGTTTATAGCGCTTTATTGGGTGCTAATGGAGTCTGTAGAAATACGTCATGCGCCTTGGATATTCTGGATTCAAGATTTGTCTGCTAAGGATCCGTATTTTGTTCTACCTATTATTATGGGCGCAAGTATGTTGTTGATGCAAAAGTTACAACCAATGCCGACTGATCCCATGCAAGCAAAAGTAATGCAAATTATGCCAATTGCCTTTACCTTTTTGTTTATGACCTTTCCCTCTGGTTTGGTACTTTATTGGACGGTGAACAATTTGTTATCGATGGCCCAGCAATGGGTTGTTAACCGTCAGATTGCGGTAGCAAAAAAATAAAATTTAATAAGGCGCTGTAAGAGCCTTTTTCCTATCAGGCACTATGCAAGTTTATGCTGCAGAATGATAAAGACACTATAGTAGCTATTGCTACGGGTTCTGGGCGCGGTGGCGTTGGTGTTGTGCGATTGTCTGGTGAAAATTTGGATGTATATATCAAGCATCTTACCAATGTAGCAGTAACGCCACGCAGAGCCATTTTTAGTCAATTTTTAGACGACTCTGGTGTTGCTATAGACGAGGGTTTATTGCTTTATTTTCCTTCACCTAATTCATTTACTGGCGAGTCTGTCCTTGAGCTTCAAGGGCATGGTGGACCAATTATTTTGGACACACTTGTCAAGCGGTGTATTTCTCTAGGAGCGCGTCTAGCTCGTCCAGGGGAGTTTTCTGAGCGAGCTTTTATTAATAACAAGATGGATCTTGCTCAAGCAGAGGCTGTTGCTGACTTAATTGACGCTAGTTCCGTTGAGGCTGCAAGGTCTGCTGTACGTTCTATGCAGGGTGAGTTTTCAACCTTGGTAAATAAATTAGTCGAGGACATGATACAAATACGCATATATGTTGAAGCGGCTATCGACTTTCCAGAAGAAGAAATAGATTTTCTAAGTAATGATTCTTTGTTTAACGATCTAGATACTCTTGCTAAAAAGATGATGTCGTTACTAGCAAAGGCCTCACAAGGCGCTTTATTAAAAGAGGGTCTAACTCTTGTGTTAGCTGGAAAGCCAAATGCGGGTAAATCAAGCTTGTTAAATGCCTTAGCTGGCTACGATGCGGCTATTGTCACTCCAGTTGCAGGTACAACCAGAGATGTATTGAGAGAAAAAATCACCATAAGAGGTTTGCCATTAAATATTATTGATACTGCTGGTTTGCGTGATACTGCTGATGAAATTGAGGCTGAGGGTGTGCGCCGTGCGTGGGGAGAAATAGAGACAGCAGATTATGTGTTATTTTTAGCTGATTCCACTGATAATATTCAATGTGATCTTAAGTCTATTTGGCCAGATTTTTTTAAGCGTTACCCTGATTCTAATCAAAAGCTGGTTTTGTTGCTCAATAAAATTGATCTCTCAGGGCTTACTCAAGCCGAATTAGACTCTAAAGAGAATACGTTTGCGATTTCGGCCAAAAAACAGATTGGTTTAGATGCTTTTTTTGAATATCTTTGCCAAGATGTGGGATATTTGAATCAAACAGAAGGCGTATTCTCTGCCCGTAGACGTCATCTTACTGCTCTTGAAAGAGGTTTAGACTTGGTTGTCATAGGTACACAGCAACTTCGGCTTGCGGGCGCCGGTGAACTATTAGCTGAAGATCTAAGACAAGCACAAAAAGAGCTTTCGGAAATTACTGGCCAGTTTAGTTCAGATGATCTTTTAGGGCGTATATTTTCTTCATTTTGCATCGGTAAGTGACTAAAAAACACTAGTGAGTCACGGTATATTTCAAACCCTTTTCTTTTTGTTTAACTTTCTTAAAACATTAGGTTTAATCACTGGGTTTAAACCGTAAATTAACAGGTTATACACATTTATTGATTAATTTTTAACCTAATTATTAAATATTAGTGTGAATAAAATAAAGCTTGTTTTTATATAAGTTATTGATTTTTATTTATTTTTAAATTTTTTTGTTTTTCCAGTGTTTCAAAATATGTGGATAATATTCTTATGCTTATATAGAATTAAATGATAGTAATTTTGGGTTACTAAGACTAAATTTTATCGTTGTGTAAATTGGTCTTGGTGGTAGTTTTTGCGATAATTTGGTTGTCTTTGAAGATATATCTCATCGCTTTTTAATGTTGATAGGGGTTTGTGGTGCTTGTGTGCAATCTGATTTAGCGTCTATGGTATGGCCTCAGTGTCAAGCTCAACTTCGAGTGGAGTTGCCTGAGCAACAATTTAATACCTGGATACGTCCCCTTGTTGTACAGCCTGGTTTTGAGAATCAGGTACAGTTATTGGCGCCTAATAGATTTATAGAAGATTGGGTAAAGAACAAATTTCTGGTTCGTATTGAAGAATTGATGGTTCAATTGGGTGGCACTAAAGTAAGTGTCTTAATTACGGTTTTACCTTCTTCAGGCGCCGTTTTTCAAAATGAAGACGAGCCCTATCCAGCAGCCGCACCTGTACTTTCTAGTCAAGATTTTAATTGGCAAGATACGCCTAAATTAGATAAAGAAAACGTAGTAGATAAGTCGCCAGTTATTATTAAGTCAGCTGCAGAAAATAGCCTTAAAACCAATTTAAATCGGAATTTTACGTTTGAAAGTTTTGTTGAAGGAAAGTCAAATCAATTGGCTTTTGCTGCTGCTCAGCAAGTAGCGGAAAATCCTGGTGGCTCATATAATCCTCTATTTATTTATGGGGGTGTAGGGTTGGGTAAAACTCATCTTATGCACGCTGTTGGTCACGCCATGCGTCAAAAAAACCCAGAGGCTAAAATAGTTTATTTACACTCTGAAAGGTTTGTCGCTGATATGGTGAAGGCATTGCAGTTAAAGGCTATAGATGAATTTAAAAGGTTTTATCGTTCTGTTGATGCTCTGCTTATTGACGATATTCAGTTTTTTTCGGGAAAGGAAAGGTCCCAAGAAGAGTTTTTTCACACCTACAATGCGCTTTTAGAGGGCGGCCAGCAGATGATATTAACCTGCGATCGCTACCCTAAAGAGATTGATGGTGTTGAAGAAAGGCTAAAGTCGAGATTTGGCTGGGGTTTGACGGTAGCGGTTGAGCCGCCAGAGCTTGAAACTCGCGCGGCGATTTTAATCAACAAGGCCGAGCAGTCAGGGATGGAATTGTCTAAAGACGCTGCATTTTTTATCGCTCAGAGAATACGATCTAATGTGAGAGAGCTAGAGGGCGCTTTAAAGCGCGTTATGGCTCACGCTCAGTTCACCGGTCGTTCCATTGATATTGATTTAATTAGAGAATCTCTCAAAGATTTATTGGCACTTCAAGATAAGCTAGTTACCATAGATAATATTCAACGCGTAGTTGCAGATTATTACAAATTAAAGATGTCTGATATGTTATCAAAGAGGCGTAGTCGCTCTGTAGCAAGACCAAGGCAATTAGCTATGTCTATTGCCAAAGAGTTGACTAACCATAGTCTTCCAGAGATTGGTGAGTCTTTTGGTGGCCGGGATCACACTACGGTATTACACGCTTGTCGTAAGGTTAAGGAGCTTGAGGGTATGGATAGGGAAGTACAAAGGGATTTAAAAAACCTTTATCGTACGCTTTCCACTTAACCCTCAATCTTTTTTTTGTTATTTGCTGTTGGAGTTATTAAATACTATGAAATTTAGTCTGTCACGTGAATCAATTTTAAAGCCATTACAGTTGGTTGTTGGGGTAGTTGAGCGCCGGCAAACACTACCTATTCTGTCTAATGTTTTGTTAAATCTTGAACACGCTCGATTATCAATCACTGGAACTGATCTTGAGGTTGAGATTGTTGGCGTAACAGAGGTGTCCTCAGGTGGAGAAGACGGCGATGTTACCGTTTCTGCAAGAAAGCTTGTTGATATTTGTCGTTCGTTACCGGATGGATCGAATATTGAGTTTTCCAGTAGCGAAGGAAAAGCTACGATAAAGAGTGGTCGTAGTAAATTCACGCTTGCCACATTACCGGCTAATGAGTTTCCTTCAGTTGATGAGGGCGATAAAGCAGTAGAGTTTGTCGTTTCTGGGTCCCTGCTGAAGGGTCTGATAGAGTCTACGTCGTTCGCCATGGCACAACAGGATGTTAGGTATTATCTTAATGGGATGTTGTGGGAATTGAATAGTAATCAATTGCGGGCAGTCGCCACTGATGGTCATCGCATGGCTTTAAGTGATGGTGCTTGCGATGTATCGGTCGATGCTGCTATTGCTTCAATATTGCCACGTAAAGGTATTATCGAGTTATCTCGCTTGCTTGACGAGACAGATGTAAAAGTGACTATGGGTTCCAACCATATCAGGGTGCTAGGTAGCGATTATTGCTTCACCTCTAAACTTGTTGATGGTGCTTACCCCGATTATGATCGTGTGTTGCCTAAAGGTGGTGACAAGGTTGTTATTGGTGATCGAGCTGAGTTAAAGCAGGCGTTTGGTCGTGCTGCGATTTTATCTAATGAGAAATATCGCGGCGTGCGTATTTTGTTGTCCAGTGGATCATTAAAAATGGTCGCGAACAATCCTGAGCAAGAGCAAGCTGAAGAGGAGGTGTTTGTTGACTATCAAGGTGAAGAGCTTGAAATTGGCTTCAATGTTAGCTACTTACTGGATGTGTTAAATGTTGTTAATGGTGATAACGTAAGACTTACCTTATCTAATGCTAATAGTAGCGCTTTAGTAGAGGACGCTGAGGATGGTTCGGCGGTATACGTTGTTATGCCTATGCGTCTATAGGTTGGTGTCGTTGACGGCCTGGATCACTGATTGATGCATATTTCTCGCCTTGAAGTTCATCAGGTGCGTAATTTGAAGCAGGTTGCAATTGACCTCCACAGTGCAGCTAATGTTGTTTATGGTATTAATGGCAGTGGTAAAACCAGTTTTTTAGAGGCCCTACATCTTTTGGGTCGAGGCAAATCTTTTAGGCATAGAGATTTACGCTTGGTTATTAATCATGATGCAAGCGATTTAATCGTTTCTGCTAAGGTAGAGCGACAGTCCCCGCCTAGAACCCATCAACTGGGTGTCAAACGAACACGCAACGGCCATTTTATGGCCCGAATGGATGGTGAGAATTTACAGTCCGCTGTCCAACTTGCAGCTATTATCCCCTTACAGCTTATTGATGCTCATAGTTTTAATTTACTTGAGGGTGGACCTCTTCAGCGTAGACAGTTTTTAGATTGGGGAGTGTTCCACGTGGAACCATCTTATACTGATCTTTGGCGTCGCTTTCAAAAAACATTAAAACAGCGGAATCAACTGTTACGTCATGGTAGAATGGACGAAGATTCTTTGCGTATATGGACGGCGGAATTAATCCCTTTAAGTGAGGCAATAACAAAGTACCGTCAGGAATATTTAATTGGCCTGGCAGACCATGTAGCGGCGGTGGCAGAAAAGTTTGATGGCCTCGGACTTCTGAGTGTCGAATATTATAGAGGTTGGCGGGATGATTGTTCATTGTCAGAGGTAATGACAGGTGATGTTGCGCGTGACAAGTTGGTGGGGACCACCAGCCATGGGCCCCAAAAGGCTGATCTTAAGATTAAAGTAGATGGGATTTTAGCTTCAGATTCGTTGTCGCGCGGCCAAATAAAATTGTTGGTTTACGCGTTGAAGTTGGCCCAAGCTACCTATTATCGCTCAAAAATGGGTGAGTCCTGTCTATTTTTGTTAGATGATCTGCCTGCAGAGCTTGATCATAGGCATCGACGGCAGGTAATAGATTGCCTATATGATCTTGATTGTCAGTTTTTTGTCACTGGCGTTGATAAGCACGATTTTGATGGTTTGGTTAGAGAAAATGCGCACAAAATGTTCTACGTGGAACATGGTGCAATGGTAGCGAGTTGAACAACAGGAAATATAAAACTTATGTCTGAAGAGCAAAACTACGATTCGTCGAGCATTAAAGTGCTAAAAGGACTGGACGCTGTGCGAAAACGCCCTGGTATGTATATTGGTGATACTGATGATGGTACTGGGTTGCATCACATGGTCTTCGAGGTCGTGGATAATTCTATTGATGAGGCGTTGGCAGGGCATTGCTCTGAAATTAGAATTGTTATTCATCCTAATGAATCGATTTCAGTTTTTGACAATGGCCGTGGTATTCCTACTGAAATGCATGATGAAGGAGTTTCCGCTGCTGAAGTTATCATGACGGTTTTGCATGCCGGAGGTAAATTTGATGATAATAGCTATAAGGTAAGTGGTGGTTTACACGGTGTAGGGGTTTCGGTGGTTAATGCGTTATCAAAAAAAATGCGCTTAACCATACGGCGTAATGGCAAGGTACACGAACAAACTTATTCCCATGGCGTACCTGATGGGCCGCTTGAGATTATTGGTGATACTAAAGAGTCTGGTACAGAAGTCTTTTTTATGCCGTCAGAGGACACTTTTACTAATATTCAATTTCATTTTGACCAGTTGGCGAAGCGACTCAGAGAGTTGTCTTTCTTAAACTCGGGTGTGCGTATTGTTTTACATGATGAAAGAACTGGAAAGGAAGAAGTCTATGCTTATGAGGGTGGCTTGAGCGCTTTTGTGGAATATTTAAATACCAACAAAACCACTGTCAATAATATTATGCACTTCAGTAACGATCGAGACGATGGTACTAGTGTAGAGGTGGCACTGCAGTGGAATGACGGTTTTCAGGAAAACATACTTTGTTATACCAACAATATCCCTCAGCGAGATGGCGGGACGCATTTAGCAGGATTTCGCTCTGCGCTTACTCGGGGGTTGAATACTTATATTGAAAAAGAGGGTATAAATAATAAGTCTAAGGTTAACACAACAGGCGATGACGCACGTGAAGGACTAACCGCTATTGTGTCTGTAAAAGTGCCGGATCCTAAGTTTTCTTCTCAAACAAAAGATAAATTAGTGAGCTCCGAGGTGAAGTCTGCGGTAGAGCAAGAAATGGGTGATAAGTTTAACGATTTTCTTTTGGAGTATCCTCAAGAAGCACGTGCTATTGTTAATAAAATGATAGATGCCGCTCGTGCTCGTGAAGCTGCTCGAAAAGCGCGAGAGATGACACGACGCAAAGGTGCTTTAGATATCGCTGGACTGCCTGGGAAGCTGGCCGATTGCCAAGAAAAAGATCCAGCTTTATCAGAGTTATATTTGGTGGAGGGTGATTCTGCTGGCGGTTCTGCGAAACAAGGTAGAGCGCGTAAAACCCAAGCTATTTTACCCTTGAAAGGTAAAATTTTAAATGTCGAAAAAGCACGTTTTGATAAAATGCTCTCAAGTGTTGAAGTTGGGACGCTAATTACAGCTCTTGGTTGTGGCATCGGTGCAGAAGAGTTTAATTTAGACAAACTGCGATATCACACAATTGTGATCATGACGGATGCTGATGTTGACGGTTCGCATATCAGAACTTTATTGTTGACCTTCTTTTTCCGTCAAATGCGAGAACTGGTAGAAAACGGCCATATTTATATCGCCCAGCCGCCACTCTATAAAGTCAGTAAAGGTAAGAATGAACAATACGTTAAAGATGACGTGGCTCTCATGGAATATTTAACACAGAAGGCGTTAGAGAGTGCCACTTTGCATGTCAATCCTGTTGCACCGGCGCTTCAGGGTGCCGCCTTAGAGAGTCTTGTTAATGAGTTTCGTCTTGTTGGTAGTTTGATTGAGCGGATGTCACTAGTTTATCCATTAGAGGTATTAGAAACGTTAATCTATACTACTGGGTTCAATGACGATCTTCTAAAAAATAGCGATGAAGTTGCCTCTTGGTGTGGCGAACTCCAGAAAAACCTCGAAAAAATCGATAGTGGGACTCATCGTTACCAAGTCTCTGTTACAGAAGATAAAGAGCGTAATGTATTTCTGCCCCGAGTTGAAATTACCGCGCATGGTGTGCCGCATCACCACACACTGAGCCGAGATTTTTTCACGTCCGCAGAGTATTCTGCCATTGTTACTTTAGGAAAGACCCTAATTGGCTTGATAGAAGAGGGCGCCTATGTTCAAAGGGGTGAGAGGCAGCAGCTGGTAGATAGTTTTAAACAAGCCTTAGATTGGTTAATGTCTGAATCAAGGCGCGGCATTAACACCCAACGGTATAAAGGGCTTGGCGAGATGAATCCTGAGCAACTTTGGGAAACAACGATGGACCCCGAGAGTAGAAGAATGTTGGTTGTAACCATTGAAGATGCTATTGCGGCAGACCAGATGTTTACTACGCTTATGGGTGATCAAGTAGAGCCTAGGCGTGATTTCATTGAAACTAATGCTTTATCTGTTGTGAATTTAGATATCTGAATTTAATTATTTTTATGATGTGTTAGCTGGTTTTCGGACCATTGTTATTTATGGCGCTCATAATCCAGTCCTTTGCGGCATCCGTTAGTTCCCGTGGGCTTTGGTTTGATGTTTCTATTGGCTTGCCAATAATCAGGTGAATCGTGCCGGGTGTTTTTATCCAGGTGTTAGTAGGCCAATGTGCACCAGCATTATGGGCGATTGGAATAATTGGTACTTTAGCCGTTTTTGCTAAAGCCGCGCCACCTGTCTTAAATGTTCCAAGGTTAGCGTGAGGACGGCGTGTCCCTTCAGGATAAATCACGACTCTAATGTCACGGTTTAGACGTTTCTGCCCTTTGTTAAGAACAGTGCGAATAGACGAAAGTGGCTTATTTCTGTCTATTGCTATGGGAGCCATTGCCGCCAGACTCCAGCCAAAGAAAGGTAGCCACATTAACTCTTGCTTTAATACAAAGCTTGCTGGTTGCAATAACCACTGTAGATAAAATGATTCCCAGGCACTCTCATGGTTGCATAATATTACACAGGCACCTGTTGGAATATTTTCAAGTCCAGTTACCTGTACGTCAATCTTACAGATCAAATTTAGCCACTGCATAATTAGATGGTTGCCAACACTCAGTGTTTTTTGTCGTTTCAAAGGAGATTGGAAATAACTAACTCCGCTGACAATCCCGGTAAGGAACACAATAATGAGCAGACCGAGATAAAATATGGCCGATTTAATAGCGTTGAATAACCAATTGTTATAACTCACTTAATATCCCTATTTGTAGTCTTTGGCCCTATCTACCTAATTTATGCACACGGGGTATAGCCTTATTATCTCCCCAGCTAACCACCAGCGTTAGTTGTTCATAAGCTACTCAATTAGTATGCTGTATTATTTACTTACTGCCATTTGAGCGATATCAGCTACGTTGACGAAGAGGATACGTAGATCTTGTAGTAACCTCAGTCTGTTTGACCGAACCTCGTCGTCGTCTACCATCACCATCACATCATTAAAAAAACTATCGATAGGATCACGTAGGCTAGCTAAATTCGTAAGTAGCTGACTGTAATTACGTTTTTCTAATAGTGGCTTAGATTCAGTTTTCAAAATTGCTACAGCATTGGCAAGTATTTTTTCGGCGGGGTCTTGAAAAAGTAACGAATTTACTTCTCCCATAGAACCACTGTGGGCCTGTTTTACTAAAATGTTAGATACTCTTTTGTTCGCAGCAGCCAAGTCGTTAGCTTCTGGTAACAATGAAAATGCATATACAGCTCTTACTCGAGAATTTATATCAAGGGGGTTTGACAAATTAAGTGAGGCTACTGATAGAAAAATTTCTGCCTTCAGGCCTTCGTCTTTATACCAAGCTTTAAATCGCTCTAATATATATGTAAGTACTTGCTTACATGTTTTTTCGTGATTCTCAGGGGTCAATTTAAAGTTAATTGCTGCTTGTTCAATAGCCGTTTTTAAATCAAGATCAATATTTCCTCCCACTAGAATGCGCAATATTGCCAGGCTTGCACGTCGCAATGCAAAGGGGTCTCTAGACCCTGAAGGTTGTTGACCTATGCTAAATATACCTACCAGTGTATCAAGCTTGTCGGCTAACGCCACTGCAGTGCCCACAGCTGTCGCTGGCAAATTATCTTTAGCAAAGCGTGGTAAGTACTGTTCTAGCTGAGCTTGAGCTACGTCAGGATGTTCCCCATCGTTTGTAGCATAATAACGACCCATAATGCCTTGTAAATCAGCAAATTCACCTACCATGTCAGAGACAAGATCAGATTTACTTATCTGGCCAGCTCGCTTAGCAAGGGAACGGTCTGCTCCCACGAATGGCGCTATTGCTTCAGCAAGCGCCGCGACTCGTTCTGTTTTATCAAAAACCGATCCTAATTTTTCTTGAAACACTACTGTTCTGAGTGCGTCACGTCGATCAATAAGGCTAATAGCAGAGTCATTTTTATAAAAGAACGCGGCATCTGCTAGTCGTGGCCGAATTACTCGTTCATTCCCACTGATAATTTCTTGTGGATCTTTGCTAATGATGTTTGCAACGGTAATAAAAGCTGCCATTAATTGTTGCTTAGAGTCTATAACGTGAAAGTATTTTTGATGTTCCTTCATCGAGGATACAAGTGCTTCAGGAGGTACAGCTAAAAATGCGTCGTCAAAATGGCCCAGCAACGCTACAGGCCACTCATTAAGCGCAGCGACCTCAATAAGAAGGTCAGGATCAATTACTGCCACGCCATGGATTTTTGCCGCAAGCTGGTTGACAGAGGATTGGATAATATCGACACGTTTATTAAAATCCACGATCACAAAGCCATCGTGCAATTGCTGCTCATAGGATTTCGGAGAGATAATTTGAATGTCACCCTCCCCCAGAAATCGATGCCCTTGGCTTATATTGCCACTGGTCAGACCAAAGATATCTTCATGTAGAGTGACTCCATCAAATAGCAACACTGCCCATTGTACCGGCCTTACAAACTCTTCCTTACTCTTACCCCAACGCATCCGTTTGGGTATTGGCAGTGTGCGCAAAGTCTCTGATAAAACCATTCCAAGTAGTTCAGCGGTTGGTCTTCCCTTAAGAACACTGCGCACACAAAGCTTATCTTGTTTACCATCGTTCTCAATGTAGGAGGATAGGTCTGAGAGGTTTAATCTATTTTTATTGGCAAATGCCTGTGCTGCTTTTGTTGGTCGATTGTCAGCGTCAAAGGCCACCTTTAGTGGCGGTCCCCAACTCACTGTTTCTGTGTCTGGTGTTTGAGTATCTAAATCGCTTATAAGAATAGCAAGCCGTCTTGGTGCAGCGAATAACTGGATCTTATCAAAGGACAAGTTATGATTTGACAGGCCGATACTAGCGCCTTCACCTAGCGCTAAGGATAAACTTTTCAATGCTTTAGGTGGTAGCTCTTCGGTTCCCAGTTCGAATAATAAATCACCTTTCATATCGATTCCCCAGCGTGCTGGGCCAGCACTTCCTTTGCAATTTCTTCACATGCTAGGGGGAACCCCGCTTCCATCCGTGAGTTAAAATAACTTTGCGCGACTCCTCGGGCCAAGCTACGTACTCGTAGGATGAATCGTTGACGCTCAGTGACGGAAATAGCTTTCCGAGCATCTAGTAAATTAAAGGTGTGTGAGGCCTTCATAACCATTTCGTAAGCTGGTAGTGGTAAATTATTTTTAATTAAATGGTTACTGTCTTTTTCATATTGATCAAAAGCGTCAAACAAAAAGGCAACATCCGCATGTTCAAAGTTAAACGTCGACATTTCAATTTCGTTTTGCAAAAACACATCGCCGTAGCTCACATTGCCTTGCGGACCTTTTGCCCAGACTAAATCGTAAATACTATCAACAGTTTGCAAGTACATAGCTATACGTTCTAGTCCGTAGGTTATTTCCCCGGTTACGGGATAGCATTCAAGGCCACCAACTTGCTGAAAATAGGTAAATTGAGACACCTCCATTCCATTTAACCATACTTCCCAGCCTAGACCCCAGGCTCCGAGTGTCGGTGACTCCCAGTTGTCTTCTACAAACCGAATATCATGCACCAAGGTATCAATACCCAGTGCTCTTAAGGAGCCTAGGTACAATTCTTGAAAGTCCTCTGGTGATGGCTTCATGACAACCTGAAATTGATAGTAATGTTGCAATCTATTAGGGTTTTCACCATAGCGCCCATCTGTGGGTCGCCGTGAGGGTTGCACATAAGCGCTATTCCAGTTCTCAGGTCCTATGGACCTTAAGAATGTCGCCGGATGGAATGTGCCGGCACCAACCTCCATATCAAGTGGCTGCATGATAACGCAACCTTGGTCAGCCCAATATTGTTGAAGTCTAGCGATCAAATCCTGAAAGGTATCTGGTGGTGCGGGAAGGTTACTCACGAAAGTTTACTCACTGTGCAAAATAAAATAAAACCAAGTGTGAATTATAAAGCCGCGAATAGATAAAGATAGGGGTTATGGCGCGCAAAAGTATGAATTAGCTAGCAGGCTAGTCCACGCTTTAGATATACTGCCTTCCAAACACACCAAATCGGCTTTTTCAGCAATGATTTTAACTTTTTATTAAGCCATAGGAGATAATCTAGGTGAGAAATTTAGTGATTTTGGGATTACTAAAAATTATCTCTTGGTTGCCTTCACGAATTGCTCGGAGCAAGGGCAGAATTTGTGGCTGGTTTCTGTATAGTTTTAATGCGCGTCCCACCCAGATTACTCGGATCAATTTATCCCTGTGCTATCCAAATCGTTGTCCATCAGAGTTAGAGAGCCTGTGTAAAAAACGTATGCTAGATCTTGGGAAAGCCATATTTGAGACGCCCAAGGTATGGCGAAAAGGTAATCCTTGGATAACCGACAAAGTTGTCGCTATAGAGGGACTAGATCTTTTCCAAGATGCGCTGCAAAAAGACTCGGGAACTATTTTAATTATTCCGCACTTGGGTAATTGGGAAGTTCTGGGATTATGGGCCGGTCAGTTTAAGCCGATGACCTCTTTATATGATCCTCCAAAAATGGTTGTTTTAGAAAATTGGATTAAGACATCCCGCCAACAGTCCGGTGCAACCTTGGTGCCGACAAATGTTCGGGGTGTCTCCGCACTTATCAAGGCTTTAAAGCGGGGCGAAATCTCTGGTATTTTACCTGACCAAAAGCCGCCGCCGGCAAGTGGCGATTTTGCATCTTTTATGGGTGTTGAAACCCGTACTATGACGTTAATTCATAAATTACTGCAGCGCTCTGGTGCTCAGGCTCTCATGTGCACAGCGCTACGTGCACCATCTGGATGGACATTACATTTTCTACCGGTAGATAAAGATGTATATAACGCTGATCAGGCGGTAAGCTTGAAAGCGATGAACAACAGTGTCGCTGCAATGGTCGATTTAGCACCTGAACAGTATCAATGGGAATACAAGCGTTTTCGGGAGCGTCCAAATGCAATGGGGTCTGTTTATGATTAGGCACACACAAATTGGTGTTATTTTAGTTTCATGAGTAACACAAATGTATAAACAGAAAATGCCAGTTGAACCAATATTTTGGCAACCTTTGTCGGCTTTTGAATCTGAACAATTGCCATATTTTTGGTATCAGTGGTTGTCTGATCGGGGCTCTTTAACGTCTCGTCTTGTTAAGGCAAGCGGTAATCGATTTTCTGTTAAAGTGCTAAGCCAGCGTGAGGATGTGCCTTTAGCAACTGAAGCCCAAGCCTTAAACATTACAGTTCAAACACCGGTATTGGTCAGACAGGTTATTCTCTATGGAGATCATATCCCGTGGGTGTTTGCAAGAAGCATAATGCCACTGACTACTCTTACAGGACGGGTTGCAGAACTTAGAAATCTTGACAATCAACCATTAGGCGCTCGTTTATTCAGTGACTCCTCAATGTCAAGAGAGACGGTAGAAGTGGCCTATTTTAATGCTCAAGAACTTGCAGTTCCCATTGGGGTGAGTAATAGTAATGCGATGCTGTGGGGTCGACGATCGGTATTTAGATTAGATCAAAAACCGCTGCTGGTCAGTGAGATATTTTTGTCAACGTTTGAGCCCAATGGAAGTGATGATATATGACTAATACGGATACATATGCCTACATTTGGTGAGCCCAGAACCCTCTTAGTGTCTAATCCTTGGTTGCGGTTGGTTCGCATGGACCGGCCAATTGGGGTCTATCTCTTGATGTGGCCTACTCTTTGGGCCCTGTGGTTTGCGGGCTCAGGTGTACCTGCTTGGCATAATTTGGTGATTTTCATCATTGGCCTCTTAGTAATGCGGGCAGCGGGCTGTGTGATTAATGATTATGCAGATCGTCATATTGATGGTTTGGTAGAGCGGACTAAGACTAGGCCATTACCCTCAGGAGAGATAGCGCCGAAACATGCTCTTTGGTTGTTTTTTGGTTTGCTAATGGTTGCACTGGTATTGGTATTGATGACTAATACATTAACTATAGTGCTATCCCTTGGCGGTCTTGCTATCACCGCAATTTACCCGTTTATGAAACGGTTCACTAATTTACCACAACTTGGTTTAGGGGTTGCATGGGCTTGGGTGGTGCCTATGGCATTCGCTGCTGAACGTGCCGAATTGCCTTTTGAATTATGGATTATTTGTGCTGCTATTATCACCTGGACCATTGCTTTTGATACTTATTATGCAATGGTTGACCGCGAAGATGATCTTAAGATTGGTGTAAAGTCTACAGCGATACTATTTGGACAATTTGATCGTTTTATTATTGCGTTATTACAATTTGCTAGTTTAGTTCTAATGGTTTTGGTTGGGCTTGAGTTTGACCGTGGTGGTGTGTATTTTTCTAGCTTACTTGTTGCCGGGGTATTTTTTGTGCATCAGTATCGAACAACGGCATTACGAGATCCAAAGGCATGTTTTGCCGCGTTTTTAAATAACCATCGCGTGGGGATGGTTATTTTTGTCGGAATTTTTTTTGATTATGGGATATTTCCTTAGCGGATACAGAGTTGTACCTTGTTACTGTTTCTTCCACACCAGCAGCTGATTATTTGCAGGCATGGCGTTGTCTTCTAACAAATACATGTTCTGTGACTTGGCCAGTTGATCTAGATCATCAAATTCTCGAATGCCCTGTGCAGGGTTAGTTTTTTTTAAGTGATCATTAAAATCTCTATTGCTTTGAGGTGTTATTACACCACCGTATTGCATAGGGCCATATAGAAAAAACAACCCATCGGCAGCCAATAACGCTGAGGCTCCGCGAAACATACACTGTACGTCCGGCCACGCCATAATATGTGCGGTATTAGAAGAGAAAACGGCGTCAACTGTTATTGTTGGCCATATATCTTTAGCAACATCTAAAGTGATAGGCGGCTGAACATTTTCCAAGCCACTTTCCTCTAACCACTGGTTAATACCGGTATGATTGTCTCTTCTGTCACTGGTATACCATTGCAAGTGTGGCAAGTTTTCGGCAAACCATACTGCATGCTGGCCCGTGCCACTGCCGATTTCAAAGACGCTTTTAGCTTTAAACAACAGCTTTTTGAGCACAGATCCAATAGCCTCTCGGTTGTTTTCGCAAGCTGCGGAAAAGGGCTTGACCATCTGTAGCTCCTATTAGCATTAACCTCGGGTGAAGACCCATTTGTCCGTATTACTTAAGGCGGCATTAAAAATATAATCATGGCTGTTAAAGCCTTTTAAATCTTCAACATTGGTTATTCTATTTTTAATAATAAATGCAGCCATTAAGCCTCTGGCTTTTTTGGCAAAAAAGCTAATTGTTTTATACGTGCCGTCTTTGTTGTCCATGAAAATGGGCGTAACAATTCTGCAGGAAAGGGTTTTTTCTCTGGTGGCTTTAAAATACTCATTAGATGCTAAGTTAACGAGCACCGGATTTGATCCCGTCAAAAGCGAATTTAAGTGCTGATTAATAATGCCATCCCAAAAATGATAAAGATCCTTGCCTCGGGGATTTACAAACTTAGTACCCATTTCAAGTCTATAGGGTTGCATTAGATCCAACGGTCGCAGAACACCATAGAGGCCAGAGAGAATACATAAATTGTTTTGGGCCCACTCTAAGTCGGCTTGAGTCATGCTATCAGCGTCAAGACCCTGATAGACATCACCTTTAAATGCTAAAACAGCTTGCTTCGCATTTTCGGCGTTAAACGGTGTGTGCCATTCTTGGAAGCGTTCATAATTGAGAGCGCCTAATTTATCGCTAAGCCCCATTAATGCGCAGACGTCTTGGGGTGAGAGGTTTTTGAGACCCTTGTGCAGCTCCTTAGCATGCTCTATAAGCGCTGGCTGCGTAAAAGGTTGGGCGGTTTGTGTACCACTGTAATCGAGCTTTTTAGCTGGAGAAATGACTGTTAGCATGATTGTTGCCTCAAAAAATCATAATTTAAACACCATTATTATACTAACATTTATTTATGCTGGACCATTGGCTTGCGGAATATTAATATATTCGTAGCAAAAAGATTATCCGTTTTTAACGGCCACTCTGGTCTTATAAATTTAATTACCAAAATGACGCGATAATAGTGAACAGCAAGAATATATTGTTGTGCAACCTAAAAAGTGCTCATGGAAATAGTTTAGCTGTCGATTTGGAATTTATGAAGAACATTATCTTTAAATCTAATAATCAACAAACTCCTTGCCAGTTATGTCGCAGGATTAGGGTCTTAGTGATTCTTATAATGCTAACCATTGGTGTTTTGGCGGCGAGAGGGTATTTGCCTTTTATAAAAAATATTGACCTTACTGCAGTTGCAGCGGATCTTGTTGCTATTGGATTGGTAATTACTATAGTGTGGAAGATCTATTTGGAGTATTGGAAACCAAAATATGGTGAAACCACTGACTAATAAAAGCTGTTTTCAGTGTAAGTTTTTTAATATAACCCATGATCGACGCAGACCTTATGGTTGTTCTTCAATGGGGTTTAAGTCAAAAACGTTACCTTCTCAGCAAGTCACTGCAATCCAAGGCCACGCTTGTTTGGCGTTCAGTCCGAAGGCATCATCGGCTGGTATTCCTCTGCAACCTGAGTCGCAGACGCATTTGGTGAATCTTCATCTCTAACTAACATAAATGGTCGGGTAACGCTCTTAATGTGCCTACATGCAAATGCCCCATTGTAGGTGTATATGGTGCACTTTAAATCGTCGTTATTATCACGCTGGCTGAGAGTCCAAACATTGACCGGCTTTATGGTCGGAAATACATTTGGATTTAGCGCCGGACCAACGCATCCAGAAATAATAATAGATTGAACTTCTTCCAGAGTGGCCATACGCCATGCAAGTCCGGAAATTTCAGTCAATTCGGCGGTATATTCTATTGCTTCGTCCCAGCTAAGCCTAAAAGGTTCTCCGGTGCAGGTCTGTTTTTCAAAATAAGACCCAGCAGGGCATCGATACCATGTAATGCCAGTGGCTAAATCGGTTGCGGCACCTTTTTCGCCAAAGGTAAATCGATCCAAATTGCCTTGGTCTACTGTGGCATCACAAGTGGGTTTAATTTCATAGCGATCGTTACATCCGATGTTAAGTAAACAAAAGAATATTATCGATACCAGGGTTATTGTCCGTGATAACGCTAATCGAGATATTTCCGCCAAACAATTTATATACCCAAGAGAACCTATTTCAATCATTCCAAGACCACTCGTTTACGCCCTTAAAATTTATAGGGCAAATGTCATTAGCATTTTATTTTGCACCTTCTAGGTTCTATATCGGCAATAGATCCAAAAGTCTTGATATTTGAGCAATTAAAATGCAGTAAAAAATCCTATTCTTAACAGCAATGAGGTTAACTGCAGAAGCTACTAAATTAATAGCTTAAAGTGCCGATGTCTACCTTATAAGAATCACAAATTCTTATCTGGCGGGTGCTGAGATCGCGCCTGAATACAGGGTAACCTTTTGGATACCTTTACTGAAATACTTGAAGTTAGCGGATAATTAAATGGATATTGCAACGATTGTAGGGTTGCTGGGTGCTTTTGGCTTCATCAGTATAGCGGTTGAGGACCCCGGAGCACTATGGGATTCTAGCTCCGCCGCACTTGTCTTTGGTGCCGCGGTCATGGTTACGGTAATGCGCTCCAAACTCTCAGATGCTTTAGGGTTGCCAATGGTAATAGGGAAGGTCTTTTCCAACAAAGTAGAAGAACCTGAAGAGTTAATAGATCAGTTATTTGAGTTAGCTACGATTGCCCGAAAAGAGGGCATGATTGCCTTAGAAAGAGTTGAAATCAAGAATCGATTTCTGAGTAAAGGAGTCACGGCTCTGGTCGATGGAACTAAAGCTGAGTTGATTAAGGAGTCTTTGGAGCGTGAGAAAGAAAAGACTGCCGCTCGACACGAAACGGGCGCTGATATGTTAAGTGCCGCGGCTGAATTGGCCCCTGGTATGGGCATGATTGGCACGCTTATTGGTTTGGTGAATCTATTAGCTAACCTTGCAGATCCGTCTGGGATTGGTCCAGCCATGGCGCTAGCCCTTTTAACCACATTGTACGGGTCGGTGATGGCTAACGTATTTTTTATACCTATGGGGATGAAACTAGAGGGCTATGCAAAGCTTGAAGAAAGCAACAATGATTTGATTATTATTGGCATTATGTTTATTAAAAATGGCACTAACCCTCGCCTTATGGAGGACATTCTAGCGCCCTATATAGCACCGAAAAGAAAAGCTAAACGAGATGCTGCCGCTGATGCTGCAGCTTAGGTTTTATTATAGTGATAACAGACTTATTGCTTATTTATTTGTTGCTTTTCATCGACGAGGAGAAGAGCTATTCCGGAATTTGCCCAACAGGAAGAAGTTAAGCCAATAAAGTGCCCAAAATGTAAGCCAGTTGCGCCTATGTGGATGGCAACGTTTGCAGACATGGCGATCTTATTGATGGCGTTCTTTGCGTTGCTCTATTCTTTTACGGAAATCAACATTATGTTGCAGTCAAATTTTGCGGCATCTATCCGTGCCGCTTTTGGTGTTGATCGCAAAGTTGTTATCGATAATATTCCTACAGCCACGAGTATGTTGGATGAACGTTTTGCTGCCGTTATTGCAAAGGGAACGCCTTTGTCTGCCCCATTCACAGATTCAGATGATACTCTTAGGAAATACCGAAAGCGGTACACTTTGAGTGATATAGGCGATTTTAGTATCGAATCTGATTTTCGTCGTTTGACTGACACGCTTTCTGAAGCTATGGAAAAAGGGGATGCCTTAATACGTATAGAAGATGAGCAAATTGTCGTGGAGCTTCAGTCGCTATTTACCAGCGGTGGGTCAGGTGAGCCAGATGATGGTCTTCGTAAAGGCGCCAGAGTAAGGCAAAGTACCATTGATATTGCTGCAAAAGTACTAAGTATTACCTCACAGATGGGTACAAAGGTTGAGTTGAGATCACAAGATCTTCGTGCCCTACAGGCTGCCAAAGAACGTGAAAAACAGCAACTTAAAGACCAGTACGATGCAGTTATCGAGGCTTTTGAGGATGAAATTAGCAAGGGAACCTTAAAAGCGGTGTTGCAAGAAGACCGGCTCTCTGTGCGATTGGCAAGTCAAGACTCTTTTATTTCAGGCAGAGCTGACTTGACAGCCCAGGCTAAAGATTTAGTTGGCAGATTGGCAGAAACCCTATCAACTGCGAAAGGGAAAATTAGAGTTGAAGGCCATACGGACAATATTCCGGTGATGTTTAGCCAGAGTTTCAAGTCTAACTGGGATCTATCAACCGCACGGGCCTCATCTGTGGCAGCGGCAATGATTAATGGCTCATTTATACGGCAGGGACGGTTAAAAATAGCTGGTTTTGCAGATTCTAAACCTATTGGCAGCAATGCAACCCGGTTAGGTCGAGCAATGAATCGCCGTATTGAAATTATTGTAACTGCCGCCACTGCAGAAGAGGCACGACAGTGACTGACAATATCGCAGATGATGAGACACTTGTTAATAATTGTAAGCCATGTCCGGCGGGTGTCGCCATGTGGATGGCAACATTTGCAGACATGGCGATTTTGTTAATGGCTTTTTTTGTGTTGCTAATTGCTTTTGCAGATATGGATACTGCTGGTGCTCAAACCGTCTCAGGTACTGAAGATGGTGACTTTGGTGTGCAAAATGAAATTCCTATTGTGGACAGGCCAGAGGGTGATAGTGTTATTGCTAAAACATTTTCGCCGGCACAAGTTGAACAAACATTAATCCAAGAACTTCAAGAAGATACAACAGATATTAAAGTTCCCAAAGATGTTGTGTTGACAGCCTTTAGTAAACAAGAGCCATTCAAGTCAAATGATGACGTTGAATTAATCAAGCGCTCCTTAGCTAAGGAAATAGCAGAAGGGAAGGTTAGAATTAGGGCTGGTACTTTTCAAGCTGTGATTGAAATTGTTACAGATGATTCTACTGGTACAGTGGGTAAGGGTGAAAATAGTAAATTTGGTACTCGAGTACGTGAGGATGATTTGAACATCTACGCCAAGGTAGCTGCCTTACAAAGCGAGCTTGAACTTGAGCTTTCTTTACGTGAGGTGTCCGACAGCCAAGATGCAAAAGAAGCTAAAATTTTAGCAAGAGAAGCTGCTTTTGCTGATAAATATCAAAAAATACGAAGAGACATGGCAGCTGAGATTAACAAAGGTCAGGCTGAAGTTCTTAGGGAAGGAGATAAAATTATTGTTCGCCTCGCTGAGCAGGGATCTTTTGCCAGTGGTCGGGCGACCATTAAAACTGCTTTTGAGCCAGTACTTAACAAATTAGGCGCGTCTATAGAAGGCGTTACTGGTCTTATTACCGTAGAGGGCCACACAGACAATGTTCCCATGGCTTATAACGAACAGTTTAGATCTAATTGGGATCTGTCCGCCGCCAGAGCTTCTGCTGTAGTAGAATTTTTGTTAGACATTGCGCCCGCTTCAGCGGGCAATATTATGGCCAGCGGCATGGCAGACATAAAGCCATTAGCACCTAATAACACTTCTTCAAGGCGTGCCCGAAATCGTAGAATAGAAGTGGTTATTGACGCAAATTAGGTTAGCTACCTGTGCCTAAACACAGAGCGTAAAGATAAAAACTTATTAGCGTTACGTCTCCAAATATATTTCAGCAAATATCAAGGTAGTTATGAGACGTTCTCTTTTACGAATACCTGTGGTACATAAATCATGTATGTCTTGAGCAGCTTCTAGAAGAGGAGGTGACTAGGGTCTTTTGGACGTGCTAGTTAAATTCATAATATGCTGGTTTGTTACTATTTTCTTGGAGGTAAAAAAAAGAGGATGCTGAATCCTCTCTTTTTCGGTTTGTTCTGTGATTTACTCACAATGTACACTATTACGATGCCATGGATACTGAACGCTGATTAATGGCCGTGGGTAACGTTTGCCATGCGCTATCAATTTCAACAATTAAGCTCTTTACCTCTCGAATGATATCGATGTTGTTGCTGATATTTGCTTTTAGAAGCTGCCTAGATGCGTAATCATAGATATCTGACAAATTTCTTGCCAGTTCTTTGCCATCTTCAAAATTCAAAGAACTTTGAAGGCCGCCAAGAATCTTCAGCGCTCTTTCAATCGACGCCCCTTTGCCCTCAATGTCATTTCTGGAAAAATGTCCCTCCGCCGTTGCCAGTGTCTCAACTAGACCATTAAACAACAATTGAATCAGCTGCATACTATCAGAGTATGGTACTGTCGAGGAAACTCCAACACTGCGATAAGCATTTGCACCGCGTCTTTTATTTGCCAACATATTATTTTCCGCTTTATTAGTGAGCCGTGATTTATATATCGGCAACAGAGCGATTAACCTTAATGCAAAAAGTATAATTTAACGGTTTAATAAGGTAATTCTCTTGAAAGTTTTATTATTTGTTGGTTGATTTTCTAAAGTCGACGTTTGTTGTCATTAAAACACTAAGTAACGTGGCTTCAAATATTTTCAATTCCATAATTGAATTTATATATTAGTCCTTTATTATACGCAGAGTTACATCTCTTTATGTGCATGGGTTGAATTTAGTGTATATTCTTGTGCTTCGTTACACGATTAATCGTGGAATTGAGTTTTTGAGCAAGGTCATAATCAATTAATGCGAGAAAAGACTATTGTCTAAGCTAACTGCTATTGTAGGTTCAAGCCCAGAGATGGAAGAGCTTCGTGGTTTGATAAAAGCCATAGCTCCTAGTGACTCTACAACCCTCATAACAGGTGAGAGTGGCACCGGCAAAGAGTTAGTAGCTCAAGCGATTCATGACTGTTCTTTGCGCAAAAGGGGCCCCTTTATCCCGATCAATTGTGGCGCAATTCCAAAAGACTTACTTGAAAGCGAATTGTTTGGTCACCGCAAAGGTTCATTTACCGGGGCAATATCGGATCGCAAAGGACGATTTCAGTTGGCTGATGGGGGAACACTTTTTCTTGACGAAATCGGTGATATGCCGATGGATTTGCAGGTGAAGTTATTACGCGTTTTGCAAGAAAGGACCATTGATCCTGTGGGCGCAGTCAACAGCATTTCTATTGATGTGAGGGTCGTGGCTGCAACGCACCAAAATATCCATCAATTAATTGATGACGGGAGTTTTCGGGAAGATTTATATTATCGGTTGAACGTGATTCCCATCGAAATTAGAGCACTTTCTGATCGGCGTATAGATATTCCAGAACTGTTTCAAGAATTTGCAGCTCAGGTTGCTACCCCCGAGAAGAGGCCGATAGGGCTAAGTATTGAGTCAATGGAGGTTTTTTTGGCTTACCACTGGCCAGGAAATGTTAGGGAGTTATTCAACCTTATTCAACGATTCACCACTCTTTACCCTAGTCAAGAGATTAACTTACAAAAGATACCTGTTAGTTTGATTCCCCAAGGTATGCGTAGTTTATTAACAGGAAGCAATACTAATGAAGTGCCCAGCGCGCTGGTAGCATCCGTTGATACCCCTATAGATGAAGGCTTATCTCCCGCAGATGCATTGCGAAGTGTTACCAGCGACGAGGTCATGGAGCCTTTTAATCATATTCAGAGCGTTATAGCTCTTGCTCAAGGTGGCGTGGATTTTCCTGAAGAGGGCGTTCAGCTCAAAGAGCGTATGTTGGAAATTGAGCGCAGTCTGATAAAAGAAGCTTTGTTAAGATCCGAAGGGAATGTTTCAAAAAGTGCCCGGCTCTTAAGCGTCCAACGTACTACTTTAATAGAAAAAATTAATAAATTTGGTTTATCAGAAACCGAGTAATCACCACTACAAATTAGTAGCCAAAATAGTCAATGTACTATCTTAAAGTTTAATAGTCGTCATATTTTTGACGCCTTGCCGGTGGCAAAAATCCGACACTTGATTGCCACAATTTCCTTAACGTATTGATAAATATACTATTTTAATATTGGCATACTACTTGCATTATCCTCTTCATACACAAAAGCGGCAATGACAAAGAGGATTTTTTACGTGGCAAGCAAAGCATCAATAACTATGTTGTGGATGGACGCAACTCAACCAATGACAGAAGATCAGGTCAAAGCATTTGCTAATAACCAAATTGTTGTTTGTGATGCCAGTTCACCAGATTGCTCTGACGCAATGTTCGACACTTCAGATGTCTTAGTAATAAGTGCATTACATGATTTGTCGAAAGTGGCCGAGATAACAGACCGTTTAAAGTCATCAGCACATACCTTACCGATTATTGTAAGAGTACCGATTGATCAATTTTCATTAGGCATTGAAGCAATGCAACTTGGCGCTAAAACTGTTGTGCCAGCTCATATTACCGATGCTATGGAATGGGCAGATATACTATCAAAAGCTGACATCTGTGCTCAGTCAGCTCAGTCAGCCAAAGGCTTTGTCTTTGTTGACCCCATTAGTCGAAATCTTCTGGCGCTTACCGAAAGGGTTGCTCAGGCAGAAGTTAGTGTTTTACTTGCTGGCCCCACTGGGGCTGGAAAGGAAGTTTTGGCTCGCATATTACACGATTCTTCTCCACGTCATGCGGGTCCTTTTATTGCCTTTAACTGCGCTGCGATGCCAGAAAACCTTATTGAAGACATGTTATTTGGTCATGAAAGAGGATCATTTACTGGGGCTTCAAAATGCCAACCTGGATTGTTCGAACAGGCGCAAGAAGGCACTATCTTTTTAGATGAAATTGGTGAAATGTCTTTTCACCTTCAGGCAAAATTACTTCGGGTTTTGCAAGAGCGCCGTATTACTCGCTTGGGTGGCCAACAGGAAATCAATCTTAATATTAAAGTGGTAGCCGCCACTAACAGAGATCTTAAAGAATCAATTGCTCAAAGAACATTTCGCGAAGATCTCTATTTTCGTTTGAGCGCCTTCAAACTTACCTTACCAGCGTTGTGCCAGCGGCCCATGGATATCATGCCCCTGGCCGATCAAATAGCGGGAGACTCACAGTCCGCAGGGCAGGGTTCTAGAATTTCAGATGAAGCTGCACAATTACTTGTTTCATATTCTTGGCCGGGTAATGTTAGAGAATTACAAAATGTCATTACACGAGCCAACATTCTTGCTCAGCAAGGTGTCATTCAGCCACAGCATCTTATTTTTGATGACATAGGAGATTTCAAGCGTGGCGTTTCTGATAGACCACAAAATCATTTTGGCACCTCGCAGAGCGAAATTGATGTTAATCAACAGCACGCTTCTGTTGAAAAAATTGAGTCCCTCTCACAAGCGATCAAAAGTAGTGAGCATAAACGAATTATGGATGTTCTCAGATCTTCAACAAGTCGAGATGAGGCGGCGGAAACATTAGGCATTAGTGCTAGAACACTTAGGCATAAATTACAGCGATTTAGAGAAGAAGGCGTTGATGTTATGCGCGCCTACGCTCGATAAGGTTAGAGGACTATATAATGATTAACCCAACAAATGCGCAAAATATCCAATCTATGCTCAGTCAAATAAGAAGTTATCAGTCTGAGGCTTCTCAGGGTATCAATATATCACCTGATGTAGCTGGAGTATCTGAAGGGCGTGAGGCATCTGGTTTTGGTAATACTATTAAAACTGCTCTTGAAGAAGTAAATGCTGCGCAGCAGACATCGAAAGATCTGCGTACCGCCTATGAGCAAGGCGATAATGTTCCATTAACAGACGTTGTTATTGGTATGCAAAAATCATCTTTAGCCTTTGAAGCAACATTGCAGATACGCAATAAAGTTCTTAAAGCCTATGAAGAAATCATGAACATGCCAGTGTAAGCACTGAAGATATATAAGAGAAATTAATTATGGACAACGCAATTGCAGCACCCCAAAATCTTTCTGCGAATACGACTTCAGCGCCCGCACAGGTTACGCCAAATCAAGGTGTACCATCGCCACAGCAGGGACAGATTTTAACGTCAAACACTAGTACCCAGAACACCAGTGGGGGTGTTTTTGATGTTTTTTCACAACCGGCTATTAGAAAGGCCATGCCAGCGATTATCGCCTTGCTGACAATTGTTGTGTTTCTTTTGATTTACTCTTGGAGTCAAGTACCCCCCTATAGAACAGTTTTTCCTGGTCTATCAGAGTCAGATCGTCAAGCAGCTTTTGAGGCCTTATCCTCGGCTGAATACAGCGCTAAAATTGATGTTCAAACTGGCGAGTTAAAGGTACCGGCTGGACGTTATCATGAAGCAAGATTATACCTATCATCTCTCGGACTACCCAAGAGTGCTGCTCTTGGTGGCATAGAGGCACTTGGCCAAGACAATGCTATGACTACAAGTCAGTTTATGGAGCAAGTCCGCTATGTGTCAGCTGTTGAGAGAGAGTTAGCCCTTAGTGTATCTAAAATTTCAACGATAGAGTCAGCCAGAGTACACCTAGCTTCACCAAAACAGAGTGTTTTTGTGCGAAATCGAGTGCCTGCTAAAGCGTCTGTTGTTGTTGCCCCCTATCCTGGAAGATCAGTTTCTGACTCTCAGGTTCAGGCCATTGTTCATTTAGTGGCGTCTAGTGTTCCCTACCTAGCGACAGAAGATGTCTCGGTTGTGGATCAGCGAGGACAATTATTGACCAATGATAATCGATTCTCTTCGATGCAAATGAATGCAGAACAGTCGTCGCATAAAGAGAGAATGGAAGATACCTATCGAGGTCGTATCGAGGCATTTCTAACTCCTGTAGTTGGCACTGGAAATGTTCGCTCAGAAGTTGATGTGCTAATAGATTTCACTGAGATTGAATCTACTTTTGAAGAATATGATGGTAATGATAATGGTCCTCGCGCTCGCTCTGAAGTGTTAAGTGTGGAGCAAAACGCATCAGGCGGCGCTATGGGTATTCCCGGAGTATCTTCTGGTGACCAAAGTGGTCAAGGGCTGGATAGTGGAACACTGAGCAGTAAGTCGACACGAAACTATGAGATGGATCGCGCGGTGCGCCATGTAAAACGTCAAGGTGGCACAGTAGAACGAATTTCTGTTGCTGTAGTGGTGAATCCGCCGGCAGCGAAGATGATTGAAGACGAAGACGGTGTTCAGACCGAAGTGCCAGGTGCTTACTCCGAGGCTGAACTTATGCGCTTTACTGATTTGGTGAAAAGCGTTGTTGGTTATGATCAAGAGCGTGGTGACGTAGTCACCATTGTTTCTGCTAAATTTGAACAGCCCGAAGCCATAGCAGAATATAGTGATCCTTGGTTTGAAAACACCTTTGTGACTGGATTGATCAAAAATATTAGTTTTGCTGTAGCGTTTATTGTCATTGTGCTTTTTGTAATAAAGCCAGTAGTGACTTCTTATACGTCGTCTATGAAACCTAATCCTGCACCAAGTTTAGCTTTTCCAGCGGTACATACTGGAGCAGACAGCGGTGGTAAGGTTAATGATTCAAAGATTGGTGGTGGTACTCCGTTGACGTTGGATACTGGCACTGGTGGCATCACCGAAGATATGTTAGATACAGCAAACACTTATGACAGTAAGGTAGCGCTTGTTCGTATGTTGGTTTCAGAAGATTCTGGCCGAGTAGCAAACGTTCTTAAGAAAATGATTCGAGACGCTTAAGCGACACAAGGAGTAATAAAATGGCTAAGAAAAAACAACAAGAAGCCGTGCAGCTTGATCCTATGGATGAGCTAATTCAAAAAGACTATTTAATGATGTCTGGTAGTCAAAGAGCTGCAGTATTAATGCTTTTGTTGGGTGAGCAGCAAGCCGCTGAGATTGTACAATTTCTGAACCCCAAAGAGGTAAGCGCTGTTGGCGCTGCGATGGTCGATGTATCAGATTTGTCACAAGATTTGGTAAATAAGGTTCTTGATGAATTTATTATTACAATTAAGAAACAAACTAACCTGGGCTTGGGAACAGCAGATTATGTCAAGAATGTTCTTAAAAGAGCTTTAGGTGATGACAAGGCAGCAACGGTTTTGGGCAAAATTATGCCGGCCAGCACCAGTAAAGGTTTAGAAATTCTACAGTGGATGGATGCTCGTTCTATTGCAGAGATCATTGAATCAGAACACCCACAAATTTCGGCAATCATTTTATCGGTACTTGAAGGCGATATGGCGGCACAGGTTCTTGGCTTACTGCCTGAAGACAAATGTGCTGAAATCGTTAGGCGTGTAGCAACCTTGGATTCAGTTCAGCCCGCAGCAATGGCGGAACTTGAGGGTATTATGACTCGACAGTTTACCAATACGTCGGCGAAATCCTCTTCTCTAGGAGGTATTGAAACTGCCGCTACCATAATGAACTTTGTGAACTCTGATTTAAGCAACGAAGTAATGGATAGCATGACTGCGAGCAATGAAGCTCTTGCCACGAAGATACAAGACAAAATGTTTACCTTCGATAATCTGGCAACGGTTGATAGCAAAGGTATACAAAAACTTCTTTCAACTGTCGGTTCAGATGTTCTTATGGCAGCAATTAGAGGTGCCGATGATGTTACTAAAGATAATTTTTTGAATAATATGTCAGAGCGAGCGCGTTTATTATTCCTTGATGACATGGAAGATAAAGGCCCTATTCGAATTGCTGAGGTTGAAGCTGCGCAGCGAAATATCATTCGAATTGCTAAGAAATTGTCAGACGATGGCGAAATCGTGTTGGTTGGTAAGGGAGACGACTTTGTCTAATAATGCGAACAAATCCAACTGGCAATTAAATGACTTTTTACTTGCAGATAAACAAAAACAGTCTTTCTCAAGTGTTTCTTGGGGCACGCCTAATGACGCAATCCAGCAGGATGGTTTTAAGCTCTGGGCGCCAACAGAAATAGTTGCTGTAGAAGAGCCAACAGAAGGATTTTTGGACGCAAGTGGCGCATTAAAAAGTGATCAAAAAGACCAGGTGAAGGACGCGCCAATTGAAAGTGAACCGGAACCAGAAATGTTCGGCATAGAGGTGGTGAGAGATGCCGAGACGAAATCATTTCAGGAAGGATATAACAAAGGTTATGCAGAAGCTGAACAAAAATTTACTGACGCCAAAAACCTATTTGTGCAGCTTACCAACAGTGTTGAGGCAGCACACAGAGACCCTGCCGCATTTTTTGCACCGCTAAAGCAATTATCGCTTAGCATGGCCCAGCAGTTAGTGCGTGGAGAGTTGAGTAGTTCATCGGTGGTTATTGAAAGGCTTGTCACTGAGGCGCTGAAAGATATCGAGGTTCAGGGCAACATGCCGACTGTGCTAAGTCTCAACCCAATGGATATGCGTTTGATTGAGCAACATCTGGTTGAAAACCAACCACAATTAGTGCTACGTGAGGACCCTTTACTACAAAGAGGGAGTATCAAATTAACCTTTGACAATGCATCAATCGAAGACCTGATGGAAAACAGGTTGGCCGAACTATTCGATTCTATGATGACTGACATACCGATTAGTCCGTCAGTTGAATCCGGTGAATTGACTAGTCAGGTCCCAGTGTCAGATGAAATCGAAGGGCAATATGAACAATCTTTGCCAGAGGGGGAGGGGCTCAAAGATGCTGTTGATAAGGCATTGGCTAAACAAATTGACAAGGCAAATATTATTGATCAAAGCGCTGGAGACTCAACGCTAGGGCCAAATCAAGAAGACGACATTTTTATGGATAGTGAGCCTGCTAATGATTAACTTTGCAGATCATGTTGCATCCTTGGTACCACAGCTCTCGGTTGCCCCGGTGGTGAGTAGCGGCCAAATTGTTCGTGTGGTGGGACTAACCTTAGAAGCTAAGGGCATAGCTGCGCCATTGGGAGCCTACTGTCAGGTAGAAAATTCAGATTCTGGAACCTTTATTGACGCAGAAGTTGTGGGCTTTCAGGCAGACCTTTTATATCTGATGCCTTTCACTGATCCTAGCGGTATTGGGCCTGGTGCTAAAATATGGGTGCGTTCTAAAAACTCCAAAATGCCTATAGGTCGAAATATGCTAGGCAGAGTAGTAGATGGTTTGGGTCGTCCTATCGATGGCCAAGGGCCTATCCAATATGATGCCCATCTTTCCCTAGAGGGAGAGCCAATCAACCCTATGGAGCGGGGACCAATTGAAAAGGTTTTAGATACGGGCATTAAGGCCATCGACACCTGCTTAACTCTCGGACAAGGACAGCGTATTGGTTTAATGGCTGGTTCAGGCGTTGGTAAAAGTGTCCTGTTAGGTATGTTGACACGCAACACAGAAGCAGATGTGGTAGTTATTGGTCTCATTGGTGAGCGTGGACGTGAAGTACAAGAGTTCATTCACCAAACGTTGGGGCCTAACGGTCTGAAAAAGGCGATTGTTGTTGCATCACCTGCGAACGAGTCGCCGGTTGTGCGCTTAAAGGCGGCAAATCTTACGCATTTAATTGCAGAGTATTTTCGTGATCAGGGTAAGAACGTCCTGATGCTCTGTGATAGCTTGACAAGGGTAGCTCACGCCCAACGCGAAATTGGGCTTGCAATTGGTGAGCCTCCAACTGCTAAGGGGTATCCGCCTTCAGTCTTTGCACTTCTGCCTAAATTGATTGAAAGAGCAGGTGTTGGACGTAATGGCCTTGGCTCTATCACGGCAATTTATACTGTTTTAGCCGAGGGTGATGATCGCTCAGACCCGGTTATTGATATGGCCCGTGCGTCCTTAGATGGTCAAGTAATGTTGTCTCGGCAGCTTGCTGATGCAGCGCATTACCCCGCGATAGATCTTGCTGGATCTATATCAAGATTGATGAGTAATTTATTGACCCCCGAACAGCAAACTATCGCGAATCGGTTGCGAAGATTATGGACGCTCTATCAACAGAACAAAGATTTAATTCAGGTAGGCGCCTATGAGCCTGGATCAAACAGTGAGTTGGACTCAGCGATTAATCTGAGACCTCAAATAGAGGCGTTACTGCAACAAAGCAGTGATGTCGCGGTTACTATGCGACAGAGCCAGCAATTACTACAACAGTTAATGGAGTAATGAAAATGGAAAGTAGAGTGACACCCGTTTGGGATATTCTAGTGTTAAAAGCCAATACTGCGCGTCAAAGCAAACAGTATGCTTTGGACAAAGTAAAGAAAATTAAGCTTCAAACTATCAGTCGTCAGAGCAAAGTAGATACTCTATTAAAGGAATATCAAGAGCGGATGCGGGCTATGCAAGAGGGCTCACATAACTCGGCTCAGGCGGAAAACCATAGAAATTTTATTTTTCAGTTAATGGATATTCAAAATCGTACTAGCACTGAACTAGCAGGAATTGAGGCAGAGGTTACAGAGGCACGTAAAGCGTTGCTAATTACAGAGCAAGAGTGCCTTAAAGCAGACTATTTAGCTAAACGAAACAAAGACAATCAAATGAGTGCACTACTTACACTTGAGGCTAGGGAGAGTGATGCTCAAGGGATGATGCAGTTCAATATGAAATAAAGATGTACGCCCCCAGTAATTACTGGCACGTTTATTGCTGGTTAAATATGCATAATGATTGACACAGGGAGAAAAGATAGCATGGTTGGACAAATCACCTCCATCCTCAGCCAGAATAAGACGCCTGACTTGGCCAATAGCCTAGATAATAGGGAAGCAGACGACAATGACTCCTCGCGTGAGCGAGGGTTTGCGGGTATCTACCATCAAAATATAGATGCGCTAGATGCGGCAAAAAGTGGCATTGATCTGCCACCCAAAGATCAAGCACTTCCAGCTAGCGCTATTTCACCTGATGGTTTGAAAAGTAATGCCTTAAGTGGAGATATCACTCTTCCAGCCAGCGCTATTTCAACGGATGGCTTGAAAAGTAAGACCTTAAAAGGAGGTACCGCTCTGATATTAGGTGGACTTGAGCCGTCTCAAGAGGGTCTGGCAGAATATGCTAAAGCTCAGGGGATCGATGCGGATCTTTTATCCTTACTGATGTCAGATATACCCTCAACGCCCGATAACTTCTCATCAATAGTAAGTAACGCAAAAGCAGGAACTGATCTATCGATGCTGGGGTCAATGACGCAAGTTTCTGCCAATCTGAGCCCAGAAAGTGGAGTTAAGCCCGGTCAAGCTACATCTGTGATGGACATGAGCAATATTGCTCATGATGTT
>OBMK010000402.1_pt1 | contig 41801 bp, 37 predicted proteins | sample 1539081 | NCBI WGS metagenome assembly OBMK01 (sample SAMEA3355528, study PRJEB22509) | marine metagenome | biome: marine; feature: river plume; material: water | place: USA | collected 2010-08-07 | depth 0.5 m | reverse complement strand
ATAATAAACATAGTGCGCGCCGTAACGATAAAACAAGGCGACGTTTTGGCCGCTGAAAGATTTAAAATTAAAAATAAAGCTGGTAGCTAAATCACTAGGTCGCGTTAAAAATACGATATTAGAGAAATCTTAAATAGGGTTTTTTAGCTGGATTTCTTCAAAGCTTGTTTGGCTTCATACTGAGCTTTTTTCTCAGCATATTGTTCTTCGGTCATATTATGCCAGCCAATGCATTTCCCCGTTGGGCTTCGCCCGCACCCGCATGTATTTGCTTCGCTCATAATTCAAATCCTTTCCAATGTGTCAGTCCCCTTTATATTAATGATACGCTGCGCGTAAGAAAAAGGGTCACAGACCCGCGGTATAGCGTGGGAGAGCGAGGATGAAAATATTCCCTGCATATCGTATGAAGGACTAGGGCTTGATTGTGTTATCTTGAAACATCAGAGCCCCAAGAGCAATTTTAAGCACAGTTTTTATCGTTTCTCTTGGAACGCCCTCCCTTTGCATACGCATTGCGCCACCATGCTGCATGTCGAGCAATAGTGCTGCAATATCTGTTGGGATATCTATAAACTCACCATGCAGCTTGGCCCGCTCTATCCACGCCGAGTAAGCGGCCAAAAGTTCGCGGCGAGCTTGATGTAGTTTATCGCATGTCGATGGCCCAAGATGTTCAGATTGCGCCCGCATCATAACGAACAGGCATCCGTCTGGAATACCAAGCGCGGCGCGATCCTGTGTCATGAACCCGATCATGGCATCTATGGTTTCCGCCGCAGGCTGATCTTTGACGATGATGTCGATCAAAGGCTGAATTACGAGTGACCGGTAGGATTCAAATACGCTGCTTTTAAGACCGTCATCACTGCTAAATTCCCGGTAAACGCTGGGCTTAGATGTCCCCGTCTGTTTACAAATCTCACTGATCGATACGTTCGTCGGCCCCTTTGCCCAATATTCAATCAAGGCTGTTTGCAATATCTGCTCTCGGTCCAGCAACTTTGGTCGGCCACGCGTCGGGACAGGGTTTTGATCCATTATCGTACCTTTGGGTATTTTATCATTGACGGAATATTTCCGTACCTATAGTAACGGAAAAAGTCATATGGATACTAGCCCCTTAAGGAGACACCATGTCGAAAGATCCCATTGGAATGCTGGGCCGCCTGAACGCAGCCAGTTTGATGATGATAACACCTGAATTTTATAAAGTTCGGTCAATGCGTGCGGCAGGGGCTTCAAAGATCAACTATACGACAGCCAGTTTCACGATGAAGCCAACATATATGCAGCTTGATGGCCTTAAAATCCGCTATGCGACAGGTGGCACTCCAGATGGACCGACAGTGCTATTCCTCAGCCCGTTACCTCAAAGCATCCTCTGTTACGATAGTGTTTGGGCTGCCATGGCTGCTGACGCTAATCTGATTGCCCTTGATCTGCCGGGCTTTGGGCGTAGTCAAGGAGACATGTCTTTCATGACGTTTGCTGCCCAAAGCGCGTTCTTGGAAAAATTTATTTCTGAAATGGGTCTGACGGACGTCCACATCGTGGCCCCGGATGTCGCAATGCCAGTGGCGCTACACTACGCTATGCACCGCGACCATAAAGCGGCAAGCATCCTGATCGGGGATGGACCGGGTATTTTGCCCTCAGATGGCGGAAGCCTCATCAAAAAGATTGTTCATTCAGGGTTCTGGCGTTTGATGGTTAATATGACTGGCGCACGCGCGTTTATTGTGGGTGCTATCCAGCTTGGGTATTTGCATTACAGCCCATCTGCCGAAGAAGTCGCTGACTATGTTGCGTCCTATTCAGGACGGATTAACCAAGTGACTGCATGGTTCAAACATTACCCTGAAGGCTTAAAAGATATTGATTCCCATCTGGAAAATCTCGATGTACCGGTTCATGTATTTTGGGGTGATCAAGACGCGTTCTTAACAACTGACAACGCTGTGCGCCTGCATAAACGGCTCCCTAAAAGTGCGTTGACCATTTTTGAGATGTGCGGCCATTTCTGCTATCAGGATAAGGCAGTAGAATTTACCGCGTTGCTGCGAGCGTGGGTCAATAACGGTCACAAATTAGGCTAAGTCCCGATTTCTAATCCAGACACCCAGTACCCAAAATTTAATATGAAAGTGTAAAGATATGAGCGACCTCTTAGCTCCTTTTCTTGTCCAAGGCCGTTCCATAATATTTGTCCAACTGACAGCCCTTTGTGCGCTACTTCTCATAGCGATAGTAATTTGGGGTCAATTTGATCAACGCACACTAGATGGCGTAGCTGTTTGGGTAAAACCTGCAAAATTCTCGGTCTCATTTCTCGTTCATTTTGCGACGCTGACCATTATTGTTGCCGTGATGTCTCCAGAAAACGCGGCGCTGCGTATCGTTGCAGGTGTTGGTTGGGTATTGGCAGCGGTATTTGTTGCTGAAATGGCATATCTGATTTTTCAGGCAGCACAGGTACAGCATAGTCATTTTAACGAAACGACCTCGTTTCACAGTATGATGTATTCTTTGATGGGCGTGGGTGCGGTTATATTGATTGCCTTGCCAGTCATCATTGCTTGGCTTGCAAAGAGCGATATTGCATTTGGCCCAGCAACTCAATCGGGCATTTGGTGGGGCGCTGTCATAAGCTTCGTGCTGACACTTGTTATCGGAGGTTACCTTGGCGGCAACGGCAGCCACTTTGTCGGAAACCAAAGCAATCCAGAACTCGTTCTGCCATTTTTGGGCTGGTCAACTGAAGTAGGTGACTTGCGACCTGCACATTTTCTGTCGCTTCATGCATTGCAGGTTTTACCCCTAATTGGGTTATGGGCAGACAGAACAGATCACGGCATCACCACAATATGGGTTGCTGGCTTTATCTATTCAGCGCTGACAATCGCGCTCTTCATCCAAGCGCTTTTGGGCCAACCGCTCATTCGCATGTGATGCGAGCTCCGCCGCCGCCGGACACCGGGACTGGGGTTACCTGTCATTCATACACTCTAAAAAAGAATGATTTTATTACTGAAATGAAAAGCGTGCATGAAGTGGGCTCATCTGTTGCTTGCCAAGGATGTAGTCAGCAGCGCGAGCAGCTATCATTTGTGTTGGCGCATTAAGATTGGCACTTGTTACCTTTGGCATCACCGACGCATCAACCACCCTTAATCCTTCGACACCATGTACCCGTAATTCTGAATCTACGACTGCCATTCTGTCATAACCCATTCGGCAGGTGCCACATGGATGGTAGTCAGTCTCTGTAATTTGTCGAATTGATTTGACCAATTCCTCATCAGTTTGGATATGACTTCCCGGAGTGGTCTCATTACCCCGAAACTCGTCAAATACGGGCTGTGAGAATAGCTCACGTGCTTTCTTTACACCTTCAAGCATTTCTCGCATATCATCTGGATGTTCTAGATAGTTGAACTGAATTAATGGCTTACCCTTGATATTGTCTCGATTGAGCAAAACTTGGCCGCGGCTTTTTGGCCGTAATTGGTCAATATGAACAGCGAAAGCCTGTTTTACCTTTATTTTGTCCCCTCCTAAATCAAACCCCACTGGTGAAAAGTGATATTGTAAATTAGGATATTCTACTTGCTCATTGCTACGAATTAGGCCGCCCGCTTCCCAGATATTACTTGCCGCCAGACCGTCTTGACGGGCCAACCAGCGCATACCAACAGCCAATTTCTTCAGAGGGTTACCGACATTATGGATCGGGAAATTCTTTTTGCAGTCCCATTGCAGCACCGAAGTCGCATGGTCTTGCAAATTTTGTCCAACACCAGGCAAATTCACCCGAAGCTCAATACCCATATCGCGTAGATGATCGGCAGGCCCAATACCTGACAGCATCAATAATTGCGGTGAATTTATAGCACCCCCTGCCAAAATAACTTCACGCTCGGCTTGGATTTCATAGCTAGTTCCATTTTGGTCATATCGCAGACCCGTTACCCTGTTTCCTGAAAAGGTAAGGGATGACACAATCGCATTCGTTTCTAGGCTAAGATTTACCCGGCCAAGCGATGGATGCAGATGTGCCACAGCAGAACTACAACGCCGGCCATTCCAGCGCGTTGCATCTAACCGAGCCACACCTTCAGGCTGGTAGCCGTTCAAATCTTCTGAACGTCCCTGCCCTGCCTGTTCACCAGCCTCTAAGAAAGCATCAATTAATGGGCTTTCCATTGCACTTTGAGTTACCCCAAGGGGACCTGTATCACCGCGCCATTCGTCACTACCCCTGTCAGACCGTTCTCCGGCTTTGAAATATGGCAGACACTGTGAAAACGTCCAATCAGGAAGGTCAAACTGAGTTGCCCAATTATCAAAATCTAAAGGATGACCCCGCATATAGACCATAGAATTAATCGATGATGACCCACCAACAACGCGCCCGCGTGGTGTTGGAACTGACCGATTCAAAAGTGCGGGCTCCGGCTGGGAATTATAGTTCCAGTTAATTTTCTTATCTCTGTAAGCTCGGTATACACCTGCTGGGATATGGATCATTAAATTACGGTCCATCGGCCCAGCTTCGAGCAAAAGGACGCTATGGGCACCGTCACGACTTAGCGCGTTGGCAAGAACACAACCAGCCGAACCAGCGCCAATAATCACATAGTCATATTGTGCGGCTTTTGCCATCTAACCTCCCATAAATAACGATAAGACTAATTTTCTAGCGCTTCCAAGCTGTTATATAACTCTCTTTTACATTCCTCGGCACAGTAAGGGCTCCATAATTATTGCCTTAGTTAGCTATCAATGAACAGGGTAAATCATAACCCTTGGTCACTATTTGAAGAGTCTATTTGAACGCCTCAATTTAATAAACTGCACAGAGATAGATAAATGACTATTCTAAAACTGTTTGCGGTAAATTAATTATGAGGATGCTTATTTATTATCGTTTACCCTGAAAAAGGACAATTTCATGACCTTAACGTCTTCGATTAGCCCTGAGGCACAAAGCGTTCTGAATGCAGCACCGCACATTAGTCTCGATCGTACAGCATCTAATCTTGAAAAAATTCGCACACAAACTAGGCTTTTTATAACCCCTGCGGTCACAAAAATTTTAGACACTCACAATGTAACAGTAAATAGTACTGAAATTATGGGCGTATCATGTCTTTTGGTTCACCCGTCAAAATTATTAGCAGATTGGCCTATCTTATATGGGTTTGGCGGCGGTTTTGTGTCTGGGAGTGCTTTCGAAGACTTAACAATTGCGGCGCCAATTTCTGCTTTCACTGGTGCCATTATAATCATCCCTGAATATCGGTTAGCACCGGAAAATCCATGGCCCGCAGCGCTGGATGATGCCTTTAACGTTTACAAAACGTTAGCTGAACAGCCTTTTGCTTTGGTTGGCGAGTCGGCTGGTGGTAATCTTGCTTTGGCCCTGATTCAGAAAGCTAAAAAATATGGTTTGCCATTACCTAGCGCCCTCGCTCTCCTATCGCCGTGGTGTAACCTTCTGAATACAGGTGATAGTTTGAATTTCAACGATGGCAGAGACCCGGTTTTGTCACTGCGGCAAATAACAATGGCCGCCCAGCATTTTGCCGGAAAAAATGATCTAAGCATGCCAGAGATTTCCCCCATTTTTGGCCATTTCGACGCATCATTTCCGCCATGCCTGATATCAACGGCAACCCGCGACCTCTTATTGAGCCAATCTGTGCAATTAGCTCATATAATGCGCGATAAAAATATACAGGTTGATTTACAAATTTGGGAGGGGCTGTGGCATGTTTTTGAATGGGATAGTGAGTTACCTGAATCAGAAAAATCCCTTAAAAATATATCTAATTTTCTCACATCTCATATGGTTTAGGTGAAGTTGATAGGGCCAAGTCGGTATCGTGCATCGACTGAGCTGAGACGCAAGGCACATTAACGATATGATGTTTTTACTCACGGTTAAACGCCCCTCTTGACTTTAAAACATTTGAGGATGAATCCTTATCGCTCCGGAGGCTCCTTTGCTTTTGGGTTGGGAGTTCTATGCCATTTTATATTCGCGCAATATTAGTAAGTTTATTAGCGTATTTTTGTTTTGATTTGATGGGCGTCCATGTACGTATTTTATCAGCCCGTTATGCCCCGCAAGAATTATCTGTATACCGCAATATTTTAGGCGTCATCCCTGCAGTCATTCTTCTCGCCTATACCAGAGAATTAAGTTTCACTCTTCGTTCCTACAAAATAAAGCAATGGAAACTAGCTCTTCTGAGAGGCCTTTTCGTTGCTATCGCACAATTTCTGTTTTACACAGCGCTGGCAAATCTGGAATTAGCGACTGTGTCAGCATTAGGTCAGACCAGTGCTATATTTGTTGTTTTGATTGCAATTGTTATTTACCGGGAAAAAGTTGGCGTGTGGCGATGGGGTGCTATCGTAATTGGTTTTCTTGGTGCCGTTCTGATTGTCCGTCCTGGCTCCGATGTATTCACATGGACAGCGTTAATGCCGATTGGGGCTGCCTTTTTCTATGCATCTTCAATGGTAGCGTTACGAAGTTTTGATAAATCAATTTCCAGCTCAATACTTTACTTATACTCCGCTTTGGCTGCCGTAATCGGTGCCATTTCATTGACGACGGTGATGACTGATTTTACGCCAATTCACTCTGTAGAAGACCTTTTGCTGATTTTTAGCATGTCGATGTGTGGTGGCTTTGGGGTCATTTTTCTGATGTACGCCTTTCGCAATGCACCTGCCGCAGTTCTTGCACCATTTAGCTATTTTGGCATAATAACCGCATTTTTCTTTGGCTGGTTCTTTTTTGACGAATTACCAATCGACACCCTCTTCCCAGGCATTTTGCTCATAATAATGTCTGGACTGACAATTCTTTGGCGAGAACATAAACAAAACGAATAAAATTATTAAAAGGAAACAGCTAAATGACGAAGCTAAAGGACATCATTGAGCAGCCCGATATCGGCATCATAATGCCCGATGGTTGTCGGTTATCAGCGCGCATATGGATGCCCAGCGATGCCGAGAGTAAACCAGTTCCCGCAATTCTGGAATTCCTACCTTACCGTAAACGTGATGGCACTACTGCCCGCGATAGTCTAACCCACCCCTATTTTGCTAAACGTGGTTATGCGTGCATTCGTGTTGATATGCGCGGCAATGGTGATAGTCAGGGGCTGATGCATGATGAATACGCTAAACAGGAAATGGATGATGCCGTTGCCACTATAAAGTGGCTTGCTGAACAGCCCTGGTGTTCTGGCACTGTTGGGATGATGGGAATCAGTTGGGGTGGTTTTAATGCCTTACAGGTAGCAGCTCTGCAGCCTTCAGCTTTGAGAGCGATTATTACCCTCTGCTCGACCGTTGACCGTTATGCCGACGATATACACTATAAAGGAGGCTGTCTGCTTAATGAAAACCTTGGATGGGGCGCAACAATGTGGGCCTATTCTTCGCGTGCGCCTGACCCTGAATTGGTTGGTGAGGAGTGGCGCAGTATGTGGCGTGATCGCCTTGAGGCAGAACAATTTCTTCCACATATCTGGCTTAACCATCAAAACCGCGATGCTTATTGGAAACATGGTTCTATTTGCGAGGACTATAAGGCCATTACGGCGGCAACCTTAGCCATTGGAGGCTGGGGTGATGCCTACAAAAATGCAGTCTCTCACCTTGTTGAAAATATCACCGCACCGGTAAAAGGTATCGTTGGACCATGGGTGCATAAATACCCACATTTTGCCGTACCAGAACCACGTATTGGCTTTCTACAAGAAGCTTTGCGCTGGTGGGATCATTGGCTGAAGAATATTGACCAAGGTGTCGAGGCTGACCCTGATTATACCGCCTATCTGATGGATGGCGTGCGCCCACAAACCTCATATGAGAGAAGAGACGGCCATTGGATCGCTGAAAATAACTGGCCGCAAGGACTGACATATCAGACGTTGCACCTGCAGAATGACCAGATACTTGGAAGCGAGCCTGCACAGTTGCAAACCGTGATAAATTCGCCGCAAACCTGTGGTCTATCTGGCGGTGAATATTGCTCAATTTGGCTTGGCGCTGAAATGCCTGGTGACCAGCGCGCTGATGACGCGCTTTCGGCTTGTTTTACATCGGCAGTGCTGGAACAAGATTATGATATCGTTGGGGCACCCGAACTTGTCGTGCGTCTGCGCGTCGATAAACCTGCAGCACAAATTGCTGTGCGTCTCAATCATATCCATCCCGATGGTGCCTCAACGCGGGTCACCTATGGTGTCCTGAATTTGGCACATCATCAGGGCTTTGATAAGGCACAGCCGCTGGTGCCACATGACATAATAGAAGTATCTGTCTTGCTTGACCAGATTGCTTATCGTGTCCCCAAAGGACATCAGATACGAATAGCTATCTCTACAAGCTACTGGCCGCTTCTTTGGCCCTCCCCTGAGGCTGCCACAATTTGTCTCATTACAGGAGAGCTAAACTTGCCGACGCGCGCCAGCGGAAGCACCAATGAGCGCAATTTTGCCGAACCCGAAGCTGAAACACCTTGGGATAGTGAAGTAATCCGACCAGCAGGTAATAGCCGCAAGCAGACGAGTGACCTTGCCACAGGACAAGTCACGCTTGAAATTATTGATGATTTTGGACGCGTCAAAGATAATGACCATGGGTTGATTAATGACTGTATTGCCAGAGAATACTGGCATATTCACCCCGATGACCCGCTTAGTGCAGCTGCCCAAACTCATTGGACTACCTGCAATGCTCGTGGCGACTGGTCCGTGCGCACTGAAACATACGCAAATATGCGCTCTGATGCTCAACAGTTCTACCTAACCGCACGGCTAGAGGCCTATGAGAATGATGTGCTTATTTATGATAAGGAACTCGAACATACTATCCCACGGGATTGCAGGTAGTAGGCTTAGTTTCTTTCGCGTTTCCGCTTTGCTGAGAGCTTTGTAAGCCAGTCAGGGTCCATTTCAGGCACCGAAGACAGTAATAATTCGGTATAATCTGGAAATGGCGGTTTAAATACTGCCGTTTTACTCCCCTGTTCGACGACAAGCCCCTGATTCATAACCACAACCTGATCGGCTATGGCTTTAACCGTAGAAATATCATGTGTAATAAACAGATATGTGAGCCCCAGTTCTTTCTGAAGCCGTAAAAGTAGCGTCAAAATTCCTTCCTGCACAATCTGGTCAAGTGCCGAAGTCACCTCATCGCAGATGATAAAATCAGGTGCAGCGGCTAGCGCACGCGCAATGCATATCCGCTGTTTTTGCCCCCCTGATAATTCACTTGGCAGACGTTCCAGAAAAGATCCCTCTAATTCAATCATTTCCAAAAGTTCGAGAACACGGTTAGCCTTTTCGCGGCCCTGCATACCAAGGTAGAATTCAAGCGGCCGGCCAATAATATCACGGACTGTTTGGCGCGGATTCATCGCTGTATCAGCCATCTGATAGATCATCTGAATGCGACGTTTCTGTTCCTTCGTCCGGTCAGCAAGTGCTTTCGGCAGTTCTATACCGTCAAAGACAACTGTTCCGGCTGTTTGTGGCAAAAGACCAGTAATGACACGTGCCGTTGTGGATTTGCCTGAACCAGATTCGCCAACAACCGCCACCGTCGAGCCCTTTGGCACCTCAATATCAACTTTATGCAGAACTTTTGCTGAACCATAGGCAGCATCGACTCCTTTTAATGAGAGAATACTTGCGGTTGGTTTTTGTTCCTGCTTCTGTAATGCACGCACAGACCACAGTGATTTAGTATAATCTGCTTTTGGCGATTTTAGCATGTCACGTGTCGATGCTTCCTCAACTTCTTCTCCATAGCGCAAAACTTTAATCACATCTGCCATCTGGGCCACCACTGCAAGGTCATGAGTGATATAGATAGCTGCGGTATTAAAGGTTTCCACAATAGTTCTCATGGACGAGAGCACTTCGACTTGGGTGGTAACGTCTAGCGCTGTTGTAGGTTCATCAAAAATAATCAGATCAGGGCGCGGTGACATTGCCATCGCTGTCATTACCCGTTGCAATTGCCCCCCTGAAACCTGATGCGGATACCGGTCGCCTATGGTTTCTGGCTCAGGCAGATTTAACGCATCATAAAGCTCAAAGGCATCCTGATAGGCTGATGACTTGTCCTTAATGCCAAAACGGATTGTCGAGCGCGTCGTTTGCTCGATGAGACGGTGCGCCGGATTGAACGATGCAGCAGCAGATTGCGCAACATAGGTCATCCTATTGCCCCAATAGTCACGTTTTTGCTTATCTGGTAATTGTGCCAAATCGACTCCATCAAAATGAATCGAACCGCCAATAATCCGGCAACCGGGTTGGGTATATCCCATCGCCGCTAGACCAAGGGTTGATTTGCCAGCACCTGACTCGCCAATTAACCCCATAATCTGACCACGGCACAGTTTCAGATCAACGCCTTTGACGATATCATGCCAACGCTCATCCGAAAATCCTTGGATTTTAAGACCTTTAATGTCTAACAGGACATCATCTTTTGGCGTGCTATTGCTCATCACGAAGCCCGCTTGTTTTATGCAGGAACCAATCCACCACAAAGTTTACCGCCACGGTCAAAAGCGCTATGGCTGCTGCTGGTAATAACGGTGTAAGACCAGCCTTTATGTCATATTGTGCAAACTGAATTAATGATGCGTTTTCACGAACCATTGACCCCCAATCAGCGGTTGGCGGTTGAATGCCGACACCAAGAAAACTCAATGCGGCAATGGTTAAAAAAACAAAGCAAAATCTTAGCCCAAATTCAGCAATTAACGGCGGCAAGATGTTGGGGAGAATCTCACGCCTCATAATCCAGCCAATCCCCTCACCGCGTAGCCGTGCGGCCTCAACGTAATCCATTACTACCACATTGATTGCTACCGCTCGGGTTAGACGAAACACTCTGGTTGAATCTAAAACGGCAATGATAATAACAAGATTTACAACATTGGTACCAAAGATTGATAGAAGCACTAACGCGAAAATCAAACTTGGTATTGCCATAAGAACATCGACAGACCGGCTTAAGAGCTGATCTAGCCACGACTGGTTTATCGCGGCCGCAAGTCCCAACGCCCCACCAATTAAGAATGATAAAAATGTTGTTGCCACAGCGATACCAACAGTATTGCGAGCGCCATAGATCAATCTTGAGAGAATATCACGACCAATTTGATCGGTGCCAAATACAAATTTTTCACTCCATGGCTCATAAGGCGCAGGGAAAACTTGGGATTCACCATAGGGTGCCAACCACGGCGCAAATAGCGCCACAAAAATATAAAGTGAGACAACTATGAGACCAAACCGAGCTGTATAGGGTGATTTTTTAAAATCCAGAATAAAGCGCGACCAAATAGTACGCTTTTCAATGGCTGCACCAACTTCACCGGCGGCAGAATAAGTTTCTGATTTATCTATCATTTTGGATGAAGCAATCTTGGGTTTGTTACGATACCTATAATATCTGCAATGAGATTAAGTGAAATATAGGTTACCGCAAAGATTAGCGCACAGGCCTGAACGACTGGGATATTACGACTAGTTACTGAATCTACCATCAACTGGCCTATGCCAGGATATACAAAAACAACTTCAACCACGACAACACCAACAACTAAATAAGCAAGATTAAACGCAATTACAGTTGCAATTGGCGCCCACGCATTAGGCAAAGCGTGTTTGACAATAACTTCGCGTTTTGAGGCACCCGTTAACATAGCCATTTGTATATAGGGGCTGGCAAGCAGGTTTATGATAGCTGCCCGGGTCATCCGCATCATATGGGCAATGATAACTAAGGTAAGTGTCATTGCTGGCAAAGCACACCGCAAGAACCGCTCTGCTAGGGGAGTCGCTTCATCTACATTTGCCAATGTTGGAAGGATAGGCCAGAGGGAGCCAAATATAAGAATTAAAACATATGCAACAAAAAACTCTGGGAATGAAATAGTTGTCAAAGACGTAACACTTACAATTTTATCATAAGATGAATAACGGTAAAGGGCGCTTGTTATGCCAAGAAACAACGATAATGGAACGGCAATTACAGCCGTCAAGCCTGCCAAAAATAGGGTATTCCAGAGGCGTGGTGCAATTAAGTCAATGACATCTCTTGACCTATCAACCCCTCCAGTGCCCGCAGTAACAGAGCCCCTGCCAGAAAAAGAGCTGCCAAAATCACCTTGTAACACACCGCCAATCCAATTGAAGTAGCGGACAAGGGCCGTTTGGTCCAAACCCAATTCTTTTCTAAAGGCAGCAATAGTCTCAGGCGTTGCGAGTTGTCCCAATATAGCTTGGGTGAAGTCGCCTGGTAAAAATTCAAGCGCTGAAAATATTATGATCGATACCGCTACCAACGTCATCAAACCAAAACCAAGCCGTACCAACACTGTTTTTAAGATAGGATGCAAAATTTACACTCATAAAATATGTTGATCATTAATAAAAGTTTGGGTCAGCAAAACAATGTTTTGCTGACCCATATGTTACTTCAAACTTTTGGCTAAGCGAACCACCACCGCTCAGAAACCTTGTTACCATCATTAATCCAGTTTCCAGCTACTGGACCATGCTCCAAGGTTTTTGCATGGGCATGAATATAATTCGCCCAAAGTGGAATAAGCGAACCACCATCATCATGAAGTAGCGCCTGAGCGTCCCAATAGAGGCTCTTGCGCTTCTCATTATTGATTTCGGAGCGTGCCATAACGACGAGTTCATTAAATTTAATCGCCGCCTCAGTATCTTTCCACGCAGTTTCGTTCCAATTAGTTTCTTTGGTGTAAGCAGCTTGGTACATGACATCTTGGGTTGGACGTCCACCCCAATAAGAATTACACCAGCCTTTGACATTCCAAACATTTGACCAATAACCATCATTTGGCTCTCTTACCAATTGAATGTTAATGCCACATTGCTTTGCAGACTCAACCATCAACTCACCAGCTGAAATGCCGCCTGAAAATCCAGCTTCTGCGACTGACAGAGAAATTGGTCCAGAATGACCGGATTTTTTATAGTGCATTGCCGCTTTTTCTGGATCAAACTCATAATTTGGCAATTCTGTATTCAAGAATGGCATAGCTGCAGAGACTGGAATATCATTTCCTACGACCCCATGGCCCAGTAAGATTTTGTCCAATAACTCTTGGCGGTTCACAGCATATTTAAGCGCTTTCCTTACATCATAGTTATCAAAAGGTTCAGTATCTAACCGCATAGGGAAAATATAGTGCTGTGTTCCCGTAGTTTCCAAAATCGTTAAATTTTGTGCACGGGCCAAAAGATTAACTGTTTTTGCCGGAATTGCATCGGCAAAATCAGCATCTCCGCTCATGATTGCACTTTGACGCGCTGCTGCATCTAAAACAGAAATTAACTGAACCTCATCGAAATTCGCATGCCCTTCTTTAAAATAATTTGGGTTGCGTTTGCCGACAGCCTTAACACCAGGCTCATATTTCTCAATCATATAAGCGCCAGTTCCGTTAGCCGGATCTAACGGGTCAATTTTACCATCCTTAGAAGCATTGATCATAATATGGTAATCAGACGCCAAATAAGCGAAATCAGCATTTCCTTCACTGAGCTCAAAAATTACTCTGTTATCACCATCTTTTTTAATGGATACAACGCTTGAGAGATTGCCTTTTGCAGAGGATTTAGAGTTTTCTCCCCCATGGTATTCCATAGTTGCAATTACATCATCTGCCGTTAGCGATTTGCCGTTATGAAACTCGACCCCTTGCCTCAGGTTGAATACCCATGTTTTTGCATTGTTTGACGCTTCAAACGATTCAGCTAATTCACCGACAAGCTCGCCATCTTTGCTGACCTCAGTTAAATGATTGCCTCGTGTATAAATAAGATTCTGTGAAAAGCTATTGGCTGATGTGCCTGGATCAAGTGAATCATCAGTTGAACCATATCCAGTTGCATGGCGCAGTACGCCACCTTTTTTTGGCGTGGCTGCCATTGCTTGAGACGCAAGAGACAGCGCCGTTGGTACGGCGATCCCCGTAGCCAAGACCGACATCATAAATTGCCGGCGATTAATAAAACCAGACGTTAATTTCTCTTGTTGTTTTTTTATATAATTTTCTATCATTACTTTCCCCTTTTGAGAGATCGGTTGTAATCATTAAGGTATTAGTTAATAGCAATTATCAAAGTTCTGCAACGGATCAATCGAAAAAGAATGGTTTTTTGAATAATTCTTTTATGTTGGCTAAAAACAGAAATCTGTACCTAAACTAAGGTATTATAAAGAATGAATTCAATATGAGTGACCTTAAATTGGTGCCACAAAAAATGTGAAATCACTCACCTATTACCTGTAAAATTTGACGTAAATATAACGATTTGTGAGTAAAGCTGACTCACTCACAATTTTTGCCTTTACAGTGCGCCCTCGTGAATTAGGAACGCTTTAAAAAAAGGAGGCTTACAGCAAACATAGCATAGCTCCTTTTTGCAGGGGCAGCAAAGATAATAACTATTCTATAGGTGCGTGCATAGACAAGGTTTTACACGCACAAAAAATCTAAAATTTAAATGATGGCAAAGTGTCAAAAGCTTGCTTTAACGCAGCGCCCCAGCCAGATGATATAGATTGATAATACTCATCATCCTCATCTAACCGAACTTGATGTCCGATTGTAAAAGTATCTGTCTCGTAGGTCTGAATATCAAGAGGCAGGCCAACGGACAAATTAGATTTGATTGTTGAGTCAAATGAAACCGTCAACAGCTTAACAGCATCATTGAAAGACATTTCTTGGTCAAACACTCTGATCAGTATTGGTTTTCCATATTTGGCTTCACCAATTTGAAAAAAGGGCGTTTCTTCTGTGATTTCAACAAAGTTGCCTTCAGGATAGATGAAGAACATCGTTGAGGCGCCACCTTTGATTTGTCCGCCAAGGATAAGGGAAGCGCGAAATCTTGTTGCTTCATCTTTTTCAGCAATATTGCTGGCGCTAATGACTTCTTTTAATGTTGCCCCGACTAAACGTGCAACTTCAAACATTGTTGGTTGCTTTAATATAGTTGGATTGCGATCCTCAGGGGCTATTGAACGTTCTTCTATCAAGCTCACCAGAGACTGCGTTGTTGCAAGGTTTCCAGCAGTCATTAATGTTATGACCCGTTCCCCAGGGGTAGACCAGGTGAACATCTTTTTGGTTTTTGAAAAATTGTCCACACCGGCGTTTGTGCGAGTGTCAGACATAAAAACCAAGCCTTTGTTTAACCGAAGGCCAACACAATAAGTCATAAAGGGATTCCATAAATTTCAATAGGGTCTGAGTATAAGTGATAGGTTTACTGTTGTATTTGCAAAGAGACAAGCATGGATTCATTTGTGCCACCCATACGAACGCCTCGAATTGGCGCTGCGTCATAGGAGTCTAAGCCGATAGCCAATCGGACATAACGTTCATCTGGGGAGACGCCATTCGATACATCAAACCCAACCCAGCCCAGACCATCAACATAAGCTTCAGCCCATGCATGGCTTGCCTCTTGTGAAACAATGTCATTGCGTAACAAATAGCCGCTTACATAACGCGCGGGTATCCCTAGCTGTCTAGCCGCTGCAATAAAAATTTGGGCATGATCTTGGCAGACACCAACACCAGCGTTAAACGCTTCTTCGGCCGTGGTTTTTGCCGTTGTCTTAGCGAGGCAATAGGGAACTGCTTCAAGAATCATATTAGATAATGAATGCAACCCTGCAAGAAGATTTACCGTGCCATCAATTTTCTTGGCAATAGACCTAATCCCCCTGCCCGCATGGGTTCGGGGCGTTATTTTCGAGAAATACCCTTGTGGTATAAGCTCATTTTTTTCGTCCATAATACCAAGTCTGTCTATCGTTTCCACCTCACCATGAGCGGTAATGCTAATCTCATTTTGACCAGCTTTTGTTTGGATCAGCATGGTTTGGTTATCAAATTGGTCAGGATAGATTAGCTCAATGCTGCCACCCTCCACCTCAACCTCCCACTTCACTATCTTTTGCAACAGGCTATGAGAAGGTGTTAAGCGAACTTGCTGTTGAGCATAAGTCAGAGGCCCCTCATAGCAATAGCTTGTTGTATGTTTGATCGACAATATCACAACGGTACTCGTTTAATTATAAAAGCGATAATCTATTTCGATTTGCAAGCTTAGCTCATTAGTCTCTTTAATGAAGTCGTTTATGAAGTGATGCAGCCCATAGTTAAAAATTGAGTGAATGTCGTTATTCTCAAGTTGAGTGGAAACTTTGTTCATTTTGATATGACATTCTTCACGTTTGCCGTAACTTTCAGATAAATTGACAAGATTTTGAGTTAACGTTGAATAGCAAAATTTTAAAGAACGCGGAAAACGAGAATCTAAAATCAAATATTCTGCTATTGAAGATGCCGTCATTTCATTGTCATTTACCCACCCAAAAGAACGATGACCAGAAACAGACCTTAACACTGTTTCCCAATGAATATTATCAAGAGAAGAGCCAACAAAATCAGCTGATGGTGGCAGTGTAGGATATTTAACATTTAAGATACGTGCGGTATTGTCAGCCCTTTCTAGGGCTATGCCAAGAACAGCAAAATCAAAAATATCATTTCGAAGCATGGTGCCGTACATAGCGCCGCGCACTAAGGCGCAGTTTCTGCGAATAATCCCCAAAACAGCTGGCAATTCAGTTTCTTTTACAGGCTGTTTTAATGCCGTTTCCAGTGCCATCCAACCTTCATTGACGGCTTCCCAAACTTCTGTAGTGAGGGCGGTTCTGACCATTCTTGCATTCGTTCGAGCATTCTCGATAGTGGAGATTACACTCGATGGGTTAGAAGAGTCGCGTAGCAAGAAATCAACGATACTAGCCGCATTATAATTGTCATGTTTAACAGCATAGGATTTTTTTAAGCCTGCTGTTGTGATTACAGATTCCCATTCTGAAACAGCATCTTGTGAGCGTGTCAGCGCAATTCTGAAACCAGCTTCAACCAATCTGGCTGTATTTTCGCTTCGCTCCAACAAACGAAACATCCAATAAATACCGCCAGCAGTTTTGCCTAACATTCCCTCATTCCTCTAATACCCACGTATCTTTTGTGCCGCCACCTTGACTTGAATTTACAACTAATGAACCTGATTTTAAGGCAACCCTGGTTAAGCCTCCTGGCGTAATTTTAACGCCGTCTGGCGAGACTAGAGCAAATGGGCGAAGGTCAACATGTCGCGGGGCTAACTGTTTCTTGGTAAAAATTGGCACAGTAGAAAGAGAGAGCGTTGGTTGAGCGATATAATTTTTTGGATTTCGCTTTAACTTAGCTGTAAATGCCTCAAGTTCTTTTTTGCTCGCGGCTGGGCCAACCAACATACCATAACCGCCAGAACCATGAACCTCCTTAACCACGAGGTTTGACAAATTTTCCAAAACATATTGTAGAGAGTCTGGCTCAGAGCAGCGCCATGTTTCTACATTCTTTAAAAGCGCTGTTTCACCTGTATAAAATTTAATAATATCAGGCATATAAGAATAGATTGCCTTATCATCTGCAATACCAGTGCCTGGCGCATTAGCAATTGTGATATTGCCGGCTCGATAAACATCAAAGATACCCGGAACGCCTAACAGTGAATCAGGCTTAAAATTTAAGGGATCAAGATAATGGTCATCGACCCGCCGGTAAAGGATATCGATGTTTTTGTAGCCTTGTGTTGTGCGCATTGCCACATGACCATCAACCACTCTTAAATCATGGCCTTCCACCAACTCAACGCCCATCTGGTCCGCTAAGAAGGAGTGTTCAAAATAGGCGGAGTTATGGATGCCCGGCGTTAACACAGCGATTGTCGGTTTGTCTGAGCATGATTTTGGCGCGCATAAGGCAAGCGATGCTCTTAAACTTTTTGGGTAATTGCTTACAGGTTGGACTTTATTCTGACTGAAAAGCTCAGGAAACATGTTTAACATTGTTTCACGGTTTTCAAGCATATATGAAACCCCTGAGGGGGTGCGAACATTATCTTCGAGGACAAAGAAGTCGTTTTCCCCAGTTCGAACAATATCAGTTCCCACGATATGCGTATAAACACCGCCAGGCGGGACCATACCCATCATTTGACCAAGGAAGGCATCATTTTGGTAGATTGCCTCTGCTGGAATGAGACCAGCTTTTAAAATTTCTTGGCTTCCATAAATATCATTTAAAAAGGAATTGATTGCACGAACACGCTGCTCAATTCCCTTAGCCAGCACTTTCCATTCAGGGTTCGAAATTATGCGGGGGACAAGATCGAACGGAATTAACCGTTCTTGAGATTTTGCTTTACCGTAAACATTAAACGTAATGCCCGTTCGGCGAAAGAAGGCTTCAGCCTCACTCGATTTTTGGATAATTGTTTTTGGATTCTGGTCTGTTAGCCAATTGCTATAGTGATTATATGGCGCACGAACGTGACCATCCTGTGTATACATTTCATCAAAATAGGTTTTTTCTATATCCATTAATATAAACTTAACTAATAAAATAAAATGCGCAAGAACTCTAAACGCATCTAACGTCAACAGATAGTTGTTCAAAATTTGCGATACCATAAGACGACAAAAAAGATACGTCGGCAGCGTCACGCCCTACCCCGATAATTATGGTCTCATCGGGTGTGCTCATTCCGGTTGGGTCAATAAGGTGCCAGGCACCATCAAGATAGACCTCGACAAGAGCGTGAAAGTCTTGGGGTATGACATTTGGTCCATAGGCACTAACAAACCGAGCTGGGATAGCAATTGCCCGCGCCATTGCGATAAGGACATGAGAATAATCTCTACACACGCCCTTGCCTAAGGTGAAGCTTGTGGTTGCGTCAGTCATAATGGAACTGGAGCCCCTCACATAGGATAGATTTTTTTCAATCCAGTTCCGCATGGCACAGATTGCCGCTCCGCCGAACTGATTACCAAATTCTTTAACCGTAAATTCCTGAAAATCTTCAGGGATACAGTAACGTGATGGCATTAAATATTTGACGACGTCACATGGTATTTGCGAAAGAGGCGTTTGTTGTAAGCTGGTTAAACAAATTTTTGGCCGGTTTAACGCCACCACAGCAGAATATTTGCAAGCAAACCTGTCAGTTGCTTGGAACCAGACCCGATAGCCAACCAATTCTTCTGCAGGCATTCTTGAGAGCTGTTTTCCTGAAAAAACATCTAATTGGCTTTGTTCTATTTTTTGGTGCGTGGTACTTGCAGCCTCGATTTGAAGCAAAAATTCACATTCCTGAGGAGAAGAATAGGATAAATTTACGTCAATCTGAAACTTCAATATAGGCCTCGCTTGTAGCTAAATTCTCTGGTTTGTTGGATTAGAATATCTGAAATATGGATATGGTGAGATTACACCAGATACTAAGCGCAACCACCACATAGAATAGCATTAGTCGAGGGAGAAATCTTTTGCCATCTTTTAGTGATAATGAAGCTGCTTCTTACTCGTCTTTGTCTTTAATAAAACCAGCATTAGCTGAGGCGTGACTAAAAGTTAGCATGAGCAACAGAGCAAATCTTCACCCGCACCCTGCCCTAACAATAAAGCAAAAAATCTATTTATCTGGGTTTGTGAATTTTATTAGCCTGCCAGAATGGCCATCCTCCAAAACCCAAATGGCGCCCTCAAAACCCATTTCAACCTCTCTTACTCTTTGTGACCAACTGAACCGTTCGGCTTCAAAAGGCTTGCCCTTCATGAAGCTTATTCGAACCAGCGCTCGGCTTTTTAAGCCTCCAATAAAAGCATTTCCGTTCCATCTACTGAATTCCTCGCCCTCATAAAAAAACAACCCTGACGGCGCTACCGTAGGCACCCAATAAAGCAGTGGCGCCATGAATTCTGGTCTTGTTTTATGAATCGGAATTTTTACCCCGCTATAATGATTACCTTCTGATACATGCGGCCATCCATAATTTTCACCCGCAACAATTAGATTAAATTCATCGCCATGCTTTGGACCCATTTCGTGGGCCCATAACGCGCCATTACCGTCAAATGCAATGCCAAGGACATTTCTATGACCAACTGTCCAAAAGGTTTTTGCAAGGCTACCTTTGTTCTGGAATGGATTGTCTGGCGGTATGGTGCCATCTTCGTTTATGCGTATAATTTTTCCTAAAGACAGCTCCCATTGTTGCGCAGGTATTTGTTCTTGTCGGTCGCCAGATGTAATGAAAATCTTTCCATCATGCTCTGTTCCCTCAAGACCAAATGTAATTCTGTGGGAAAAATGTCCTTTCCCTGGTCTAGCAGGTGACTGTTTCCAAATGGTTTCGATGTTATTCAAATATGGTTTGTCTGATTGTTCTAATATACCGCGCACGACCGTTGCATATCGCGTTTTTCCAAAATTGTCTGAAGTGATATAAGAGATATAAACGAGTTTGTTATTGGCATAATTTGGATGAAGAACAACATCCCCTAAACCACCTTGACCACCTGCGAAAACCTCCGGAACACCCGTTACTAAAGACTTTTCACCACGCGCATTCACAAGCCAAAGTTTTCCAGATTTCGTGGTAACCAATAACCTTTCATTATCAATAAATGTCATTGCCCAAGGATTGTCGAATTCAGACACAACCTTTGCCTTCACACTGTTGCCAGCGCTACCGGTAACAATATCATCTGCCCAAACGTTTGACACTACTAGTATGAGTAATAAGAGAATAACCGAACGCATATAGGTCCTATCTTTAAAAATTCATTTCCGGCACGCTAAAAAAAACAGCGGTATTTCGGCTCAACCCTAGACAACAACTTGTACAGTCTAGTCATCTACCGGTTTTGCTACTTCATCTCAAAACCCTGTTGTGCGAGATAGTCCCGCATATGTGGGCGAGACTCTTTTCCAAGCAGGCCCGTCATCTGCTCACTCCAGCTCTGTGACTTTGGATTGCCAGAGCGCATAGCATAATAGGTTCTTACTACTTCGTCATAGTCTTTGATTTGTGCGTCTTCCTCACTCGAATCATAACTATTTTCTTTGAGTATGACAGAGATCGGCAGGCGTGGCTTTGGTTCTGGATTCTGGTCCGGATATCCAAGGCACAGACCAAATACGGGATACACATTTTTTGGCAAATTCAGCAAAGCTGTAACCTGTGCTGGGTCATTGCGGACCGCCCCGATATAGCAGATACCAAGACCAGCAGATTCAGCAGCGATCACAACGTTTTGTGCATAAAGCGCGGCATCTACCGTGGAGATGATAAATTGCTCGGTGAAGCCTTCAGTCGGCACACCACCATGCATTTGGCAACATCTGATAGACCGGCTCAGATCAGCGCAGAATACGAGAAACTCAGGCGCTGCTGAGATAGAACTCTGATTATTTGCCAATGTGACAAACTGCTGTCGTTTCACAGGGTCAGTAACCCGAATAATAGATACGCCTTGCAAAAAGCTAGAACTCGCCGCCGCCTGACCAGCAACAACCAGTGTCTTGAGTAAAGCCTCATCAATGGGCTTATTGGTAAATTTGCGAATGGAACGATGCGCCATTAAAAGGTCAATTGTTGGGTTCACAGTAAAACTCCTCTGCTAAGCAGCCGTTATTATTATGGTCTCTGAATCAGCTAAAATATTTAAAAATTTGGGATTAGTTTTTTCATAAACAACTCACTGGAGTTGTAAATTCTGTTAAATAAAACCATGCGCCACCGTCTTTGCCAACCCATCAAAGAGCTTGGAAGGCCGCCAGCCCTTACTAACTCTGCTAGCGTCTCACACCCAATAAGCTCGCTATTGAGGTGTATCAGCATTATTCATTTTTTTAGGCAATACGAGTGAAAGTCCTATCAGCATAATAAATAAAGAGCCCCAGACCCATGCTGAATGAACTTCGTCAAAAATTAAAATCCCCCACATCACGCCTGAGCTTGTAACGATATATCCTACCTGACTAGCAAATACTGGTCCCGAAACTTTTACTGTATAAACATATAATGTGTAGGCTATCGATGTTATCAGACCGAGGCCAATGACTGACCATTCCAAAAGTGAAAAAGGGAGGTTTAGGATAAATAATTGGTCAAAAAATATAGCTAAAAAGAGCAGTAAAATTGCTGCTATGGCATTCATGCTACAGGCTATTTTCAGAGAACCGATATTACCAATGCGTTTAAGGGATAAAAAGATATTTTCTAACGCATAGCAAAGCGAACTTACACAAGCGAGTAGAACCCAAGGCGCTGTTTTGGGGGTGGGAAGACTATCTTCTGGAAAGATCAGAAGAATTATGGCCACCGCTCCTAAAATTACTCCCGTAATTCGCAAGGCATTAAATGACTCAATTTTAAAAAGCAACGCCAGACAATAGGTAAGAATTGGCACCAAAACGACAGTGATTGCAAGAATGCCTGCGGGAACATGCGAAGCTGCAATATAAAAACAAATACTTGGTATCAAAATTCCCAACAGGGCAATAATTATAAGCGGTAACACATTGCTGAGTTTAACGAGGATATTACGGTTAGAAATTTTTGCATATGTTATCAAAATTATACTACTGATCGCAGCCTGCCAGAACGTAATACCAAGTGGTGTTCCCCCATTTTCAACCGCTAACCTGCCTAACGAGAATGATAGACCCCATAAAACCCCCATCACCAATAGCATGAGCCATGGTAATAACCTTTTGAAATGTCCTTGGAATATTCTCATCGATTGAGACTCTTTAACAGCTCACACCACCTATGATGCTAGGTTACTCATTTGTCTTGTCTTGCAATTGCAATCTAGGGGGTGCGTCAGTCAAGTTGATACCCCCCTAACGATTGCGACCTTGGACAATCCGGTCCAGCATCATGGCACAGAACAAAATAGCAAAACCAGCAAGGATGCCCTGCCCTACATTGGCATATTGTAAGGCCTCAAGAACATCTTCCCCTAGCCCCTTGGCGCCAATAAGAGAGGCGACCACAACCATAGCAAGGCTCAGCATAATGGTTTGATTAACGCCTGCACGAATTGAGGGCGCGGCTAACGGAAGATCAACTTTAGTAAGCAAATACCATTTACTTGCCCCATAAGAAATTGCCGCTTCTCGGACATTTTCTGGAACACCGCGCAATCCCAATACGGTGAGACGAACAACCGGCGTTCCGCCAAAAATCATGGTGGTTACCACAGCCGCTGGTTTTCCTGTACCAAAAAAGGCAATGACCGGAATCATAAAAACAAAAGCAGGCATGGTCTGCATAAAATCCATGATAGGTCGAATAACGCTATAAAAACGGTCCCGCCGCGCGCAATACATGCCAAGAGGGATGCCTATCAGGATAGAAAGACAAGCTGCTGTGCCCAAAAGAGCCAGTGTCGTCATCGCCTTTTCCCAAAAGCCAAGCAAGCCAATATAGGCAAGAAATGAAGCCGAAATAATTGCTGTGCGACCACCTGCAGACAAGCCTGTCAGCAAAACGATAAAGCAGATGATGACAAACCAAGGTGTTTTCACAAAGACAATTTCAAGAAAATCTAACAGCATTCTAATGCCAAAGGTGATCGCATCGAACAGAGCTTCGCCATTCGCCACAGCGCCTGCAAATAGCTTTTCAACGCCCTCAATAGCGCTCATTCGAATAATATCACGCGTTGGAAACGACAAAAACAATTCAGACAGCCCAGGGAAACTGTAATGTATTACAGTAGTAATAATAATTATCAGATTGAAACCAACAGCAAGAGCAATATGCTGTGGCGCCATACCTCTTGAGATACTAGAATTTGAGAGCCAGGCAGAAAACCGTTTTTCAAGAACAGTATTCGCCAATGATGCTTCTGAAAATTTTATGATAAGCAGAATGCAAAAGCCACCGAGCATAATCCATGTTCCGGCTTCCTCAGCCCGTACAGCGTCCAGACGGATATCGCCTATATTAGCCTCGAGAGATTCAACTGTACGGCGATAAACTTCTGCTTTTTCAGAGCCTTTTTCGAGAGCAGCCTCTAACTGTTTTTTGCGAAATTCTAATGTGCCTTCGATTTGTTCAATCCGAACACGCGCGCTTGCGGAAAGATCGCCAAACCCGCCGCGTATAATCTGAACCCAGCCAAATGTTTCTAAAATGAGAAATGCTAAGCCCCAATTCCAAATAGCCCGTGAACAAAACCAAATAGGTCCCAGAAGAAATGCCCAGAGATTAAAGCTGAAGACAAAACGAGAATGGCTACCAATTTCATTAAACTTTGTCTGAAAATATTCAGTATTAAGAACAACAAAATTACCAACCGAAGCAAGCCTATCTTGCTGTTTATCTTTGATATATTTATCAGAAGTCATGATGTCTCAGTACCTTCAACAACTGTCTGCAACACACGTTGAGATGTGATAATACCAAGCGTTTTTTTCTCATTACGAACCAATAAAGGCCCATTTGTTTGAACAAGAATTTTGATGATATTAGTCAAATTTTCATCCTCAGTAACAGATGGTAAATCCCCAGAAACCGGTCCGAACGAGCCATCCAGCTCTGCTATCGGTTGCATCAATGATTTTGCTCTTACGACTTTTAGCCGAGAAATACCGGCAACAAAATCTGTAACATAATCATCGGCTGGTGCTGTTATAATTTGCTCAGGTGTCCCGACCTGAATGATTTTACCATCACGCATGATAGCAATTCTGTCGCCCACTCTAACGGCCTCATCAAGGTCATGAGTGATAAAGACAGTGGTTTTTTTCATAACTGCTGAAAGTTTAATAAATTCGTCTTGTAACTGTCGCCGTATAAGGGGATCAAGCGCACTAAAGGGTTCATCCATCAACAGCACATCTGGGTCTGCTGCAAGAGCCCGTGCCAGACCAACACGTTGTTGCATCCCGCCTGACAATTCATGGGCAAATTTATGCCCCCATCCAGTAAGCTCAACCATTTCTAACACTTGTTCTGCGCGCGCGAGACGTTCATTTTTATTCAAGGCACGTATCTCAAGAGGCATAGCTATATTATCGAGCACTGAGCGATGCGGCAGTAAAGCAAAATTCTGAAACACCATGGCAATCTGTTGATTGCGGTAATTACGTAATTCTTGAGCTGATAGCTGTAGAATATCACGACCACCAACCACTATACGTCCAGAGGTTGGCTCAAGCAGTCGATTTATATGTCTAACAAGTGTCGATTTTCCGCTTCCTGAAAGCCCCATAACACAAAAAATCTCACCAGAACGAATGTTAAGGGATACATCAGCTACGCCTACAACAGCGTTAAATCGTTCCAAAACATCCTGTTTAGATAAATTCTCTTTATGAATTGCGGCAAGCGCTTCGGTCCCACGGTCACCAAACACTTTCCATACGTTCTTGATATCAATTGCAACCTCTGCAACGTCTCCGTCTCGATGAACAGCCATTTTTGGATCCATTATGCGTAAAACCTCTAAAACATAACTAATAATATAGGTATATAGTAACCTTATTCCCAAAAAATTAAACCGAACAAACTACGTTCAAAATCAAGGTGTATTTTGCAGGATTTTCTAACTTTTTACGGAAAAATGACAAACGAAAACAAAAGAAATGGCCCACCCCATTTAACAGGATGGACCACATAAGATGTTAGGCAAACTACATGCCCAGCCAACCATCAACACGGTCTGAATTTTTTGACACCCACTCTTTTGCGACGTCCGCAGGGTCACGGCCAAGACCAGCAATTTCATAAGCAAATCCGCTAATATCACTTGCATCTAGCTTCATATTTGCAAGAAAGTCTGCAATTGCAGGAGACCGGCCCGCTAGTGAGTTTGAATAGGCCACTTGAACTTGCTTCAGTGCATCTTTTGATGCAACGAACGATTCTGTGTACCAGTTAGCAGAATCCGAAGGCTGAACCATCTTATATTTTGCTGGGTCGTTCTTTGGTTCAGTAAGCATTACGACATCAAACATTGACCAAATAGCATGCGGCTCATAGCAGTAAAACGCATAGCCTTCACCTTTGGCGATCGCATCTTTAATGCGCGCTGTTTTTACACTTTCTTCGGCACGAATTGGGTCAATAAATGCAAGTAGGCCATAATCACGGACTTTAACTTCATTCACATTAGCAGATGCCCATCCAGGTGCACCAATCCACATCTCACCTTTACCATTGCCATCTGAGTCCATCTTGGCGGCAACTTCTGGGCGTCCAAGGTCGGCGATATCGGTGATTTTATTTTCTTCGGCAAATTTACGAGGTACGCAAAATCCCTGATTTCCAATATAGTGATTGTCACTTAGTGACACAGTACCGGCACCTGAGACATATTTATTTGTGAATGATTCCTGATTTGGGAGCCAAACATCTGGATGTACATCAATATCGCCTTTACCTTGGTCCATACCTTGGAAAATTGTAGCATTAGTCCCTGGCACCATCTCTACTTCGCCACCAATCTTTTCGGTAACAACTGTAGCAATCAAATTGGCAACGGCTTGTGCTCCTGTCCAAGACGGAACACCGATTGCAACCTTTTCACCAGCCATAGCAGCTGTTGCAGTGGTTGACAGCAAGGCTGTAACCATAGCTTTGACAATAAGTTTTTTCATCAATTTAGTCCTTTCAGTTAACAAATTCACATTTCATTACTCAACTGCAATACATGTTAGCAATTGACCCTCATATGCAAATAATAATGCAGCGCCGCCAGTGTGAAGAAAAACGACACCACCATCTCCCATTATTTGGCCTGATTTTATCTGACCTATCAACCCTGCCACACCTTTTTCAGAATAAACAGGACCGAGTAAGATTCTACTATTCCGCGCTACTTTATGAGGCACGAAAAGACAATTAACTATATTATTTTCATATGGTTAGGTAATGTAGTTTATTTTTTGGATTAGATTGCTTATTTCATGATGCTGACTTTATGGATTTAAATAATCCTGCAGCCTTCATCAAAGGAGAGACGATAGCCTCGCGGATGAAGTTTTGTTTTGTCTCCATAACCCAGATTCAGTAAAAAATTGGACCGCCATGAGGTATCTTTATAGAAAGCCTCATCGATTTTTGTTTTATTAAACCCACTCATTGGGCCGCAATCCAAACCAAGACTTCGTGCCGCAGCGATCAAGAATCCTGCTTGCAACCAACTATTTTCAATCGCAATTTGTTCAAGATCAGCCTCGTCTTTTTGACGGAAAGCATCGCCGTTCATATGCGGCGCAAGTTTTTCAATATGGTCATAGAACCGCGTATCATGTGCAAGAATAGCCACAACAGGTGCCGAATCGATTTTTGGTTTATTCCCGTCTGCCGCCGCCTCACTGACTTTTTGCTTTTGCTCTTCAGAGTGCACAAACGTGATGCGCATCGGGCAGAGATTAGAGGCTGAGGGTGCAATTTTTGCTAATTCATAAAGCTGGTAAAGCACATCCCTCTCGATAGGTTTATCGGTAAATAAACGGTGTGTGCGACCCTCTTTGAATATTTGGGAGATTAATTGTTCACTATTCATTGGCTCATTTCACTTCTGGTTAATGGGGTTTTTTATCTCACATCTTTTAGCCCCGGCACTTCAATAATGAGCAGTTCAGCCTCGCTCTTTGCTACCAGAGCAATCGAAGCTTCATTGCTTATTGTGATGCCATCGCCCTTTTTGGCAAGAATCTCATTAACAAGCACGCTACCGTCAGCAACCAGAAGGTAGGCTTTGCCTGTGATGGGGTGTGTCATTGATCGGCAGCGCCGAGATTTTCAAATGCGTGATGTTGCAGCATATCACTATATCCTAAAAAAACCCACCAGCGCGCAACCCTGCCCGATTAGCTGCTAATATGGCATCGGATGGGCTTTATGCGCAGCGGTGATTTCGGCTAACACCTCATCGCTTAACACCAGATCGGCACCTGCCAAAATATGTTCAAGCTGAGTTTGTGTGGTAGCGCCAAAAATCACTGACCCCATAAAGGGGCGCATCATTGCCCAGGCAAGTGCCATATGAACGGGGTCTAGGCCATGTTTTTGCGCAATCCCCAAATAGGCATCAATCGCTGGCCATACCTTTGCATTTATCCGCCCACCAAGTTCAGGCATAGCCGACATGCGTGAGCCCTCTGGCAGGTTAGCGCCGCCCTGATATTTACCAGACAGCAATCCAGCTGCTAGTGGCGAGAAGGCCAATAAATCCACCTGTTCATGATGACATAACTCAGCCATATCCAAATCAAATAAGCGGCACAGCAAGCTATATTCATTCTGGATACTTACCACACGTGGCCGGTTTTGCGCCTTGGCTGCCTGCACCCAAACAGACGTACCCCATGCACTTTCATTCGACAGGCCGAAATAGCGTATTTTGCCAGCTTTCACCAGCTCATCCATCTGGTCCAAGACTTCATCAACATGGTCATAAAACGCAGCGCTATCCTGCCCAGTTGGGTCATACTGCCAGTTTTTCCGAAACATATAAGAGCCACGATTAGGCCAGTGCAGCTGATAAATATCGATATAGTCAGTATTCATAGCGCGCAGGGAATTTTCAACAGCGCTTTGGATTGTACTTGCAGAAATTGGTGCTCCTTCGCGCACAAATTTATGTCCTTCACCGGTCACTTTAGTTGCAATGATAAGCTCATCACGACGTTTTTTTATGCTCGGCCAGTTGCCAATCACCCGCTCTGTATCGCCAGACGTCTCAGCGCGCATAGGGTTGGTTGGATACATCTCGGCAGTATCAATCAGATTGATACCATGCGCTAATGCGGTATCTATTTGGCGCCAGCCATCTTCTGGGGCGGTTTGCTCTCCCCATGTCATAGAGCCTAAACATAGCTTGCTGACCTCTAGTGATGACCAACCCAGTTTTTTTGTTTGCACGCTACCCTCGTCTTTTCAGTCACATTATTTTTTCTAATTCACTTTCAGCACTCTACTGTTTGTCACCCTGTTTTGCCAAGCAGGAACAAAGCTGACTGAAATAGGATTTTGGGGTTAAGCTAAATAACACACCCCCCTTTCATCATTTGTCATCTGACCTATCTTATTTGCTGTCAAAACAAGGGTTGTGCCGGTGTATTTAAGCCGGTGTATTTAAGCCGGCATATTATAGGAAAGTGTGAAGCAAGCGTGATGAAGCCACCAATTGCCATTATGTGGTTTAAGCGTGATTTACGGATTTATGACCATCGCCCCCTTTGTGCGGCGATAGAGGCAAGTCAGGCAAACGGACAGGCCATTCTGCCGCTCTTTGTGGTTGAACCAGATTATTGGCAATTACCAACAAGCTCGCGCCGGCATTGGGTGTTTGTGCGCGAATGCCTTGTTGAATTGCGAGCCGCGCTTACCAGCTTGGGCCAGCCCTTGGTGGTGCGTATCGGAGGCATAGACGCTGTGCTGGATGATCTGTCGCAGCATTTCAGCATCAAAACGCTATATTCTCATGAAGAAACCAGCCAAGGTTGGAGCTATGCCCGTGATAATGCTGTGCGCGCTTATTGTGCGCGCCATCACATAGCAGTGCATGAGACCCCGGCAAATGGCGTTGCCCGCCGGTTCTATAATCGTGATAAATGGGCATCCATGCGCCATAAAAGAATGGCACAAGACCGTCTTAGCCAGCCTATCGCGGGTGCCTTGCAGCATGAGTTAGCTGCCCTAAAGGCGCTCGATAATGGCGCGCTCCCGCATAATGATGACCCTCTTTTTGGGGCGCCGCTCGTGGCCCATGACAGCACCCAGCAAGGCGGGAGACGCCGCGCAATAGCCCTGCTACGCTCTTTTCTGACGGAACGCAGTGAGGCCTATGTAAAACAACTCGCCTCGCCATCTAAGGGAGGAGACAGCTGTTTGCGCCTATCACCTCATCTGGTATGGGGGACTATCTCATCACGCGAGGTCGAGCACAGCATCCGCAATTATGCCGCGGCGCCAGACACCCCGCTTAGCTATGCAAAATCACGCTCCCTAAAGGCGGTACTATCGCGCTTATCATGGCGCTGTCATTTTATGCAGAAACTAGAAGACCAGCCAGAGATAGAATTTAACAATATGCATCCTCTTTATGATGGCTTGCGTGAGGGCGATGTTAATAAGACATATTTTGAGGCATGGGCGCAGGGGCGCACAGGCTATCCGCTCATTGATGCCTGCATGCGCTCGTTGCACGTCACAGGCTGGCTACCCTTTCGGATGCGTGCAATGCTGGTCAGTTTTGCCAGCTATCACCTCTGGCTCGATTGGCGCCTTACCGCCCCGCATCTTGCCAAGCTCTTTACCGATTATGAACCAGGTATCCACTATAGCCAGTTCCAAATGCAATCAGGCGTTACAGGTATCAACACTATCCGCATCTATAATCCGGTTAAGCAATCTTATGAACATGACCCAGATGGCAGCTTTATCCGCCGCTGGTGTCCAGAGCTATCGGACCTGAGCACCCAATGGATTCATGAACCATATACAATGCCGCCGCTGCAGGGGCTCGCGATGTCTTTTACCCTAGAGCAAGACTATTTTGCCCCTATTGTGCCTAATGAAGCTGCCATGCGTAGCGCTAAAGAGAAAATATTTGCCATCCGCAAAAATCCTCAATTCCAGATATTCTCAGCAAAAGTTTACCAAAAAATGGGGTCTCGCAAAAAGCAGGGAAAACGGCCAAAAAAAATTCAGGATAACCAACTTAAATTATTGTGACAAAGATGGTGTTACAGCCTGCAGAAGGCTGATAACAGTACCGGCTTTAGCGCCGCCTCAGTTACGCGTCGTAATCCGCGCATACATCTCCTCTATCATGCGTCCGGCTGTCTTTTCAAAAAGACACGGTATTATTGCGTGAATAAGGGCCGCACAGCTAGCAGCCAATAACCGAGAGGCAAACCAGCCAGCAACACGCATATGCTGAAAATAGGTCTCTTTAACAGATTTTGGATGATCAACAAAAATACGCTGCCATACTCGCATCACCATAACTCCTTAACGAGGCTGTTATGAGCATTATACAGCAATTAACAGATTTTAAAAAACAGCACCAGAACACAGAGATAGAGCTGCTGAAGAACGTAAGATTAATATCTACATAAATAATATAAAGTCAGATAGTTGTATAAAACAGCTTATCTAAAATATTAGCTATTTTTCTACCTTGATAATCATTTTTTTGCCGTATCTTTAGACAGGATTCCTGACGCCAGAAGCACGCCTCCTGCCACGAGCCCGACCCCGATAATCTTAGTAACAGAAATGCTCTCTCCAAGGAAAAACACTCCTCCTAATAACGCTAATACAGGGGTTAAAGCGCCAAAAGCAGCGGTTTGTGGTGCGCCTAATTGTTTGACAGCATAACTAAATAAAACCATAGCAAATATCGCAATAACAATACTTTGCAAAAAAATCATCGCGGCAATATCACGCCATTCAGCATTGGCAAAGGTTACATTGCCTGTCGCCAGCATCACAGGAACAACCAGCAATACGCCCCAAAACAGACCTATCACCAGCCCATGCACTGGGCTGATGCCGCTCCGGCGGTAAAGCACGGAATAAATAGACCACAGCCCCGAGCCAGAAAGAAAAAACAAATATCCTTTCCAAGCCCCTTCATGGGCCCCTGACAGGCTTTGCCATAGCCCAATCATCAATGCGCCTGAGAGAATTATACCAAGACCCAGCAACGCTCTCTTATCTGGCCTTTCGCCGGTTAGCGCAAAGGCTGCCAAAGCAGTCCAGAACGGCAGCATGCCAGGCGCAAGAGCGCCAGCATCTGAGGCCGGGGCAAAGAAAAGACCTTGGGAGATAAGAAAAGGGAAGATTGCACTCGCCCCGAACATAATAGCAAAAGCCCCTATCCAGCCCTGCCCGCGTGGCATAACACCAAGCTTAATCATGAAAGGAATCATTAAGATAGCAGCAGGTACCAACCGCAATATCAGGACTTCTTCAACGGTAAAGTTTCCACTTACCGCAAAACGGGTGCCGACGAGAAATGCTGCCCAGATACTAACAGTAACCAGCGCTGTGAATACGCCAAGTGGTTTGGTGCGCAAGATCGACATAGGTATGTTCCATTTTTTAGATATCGCTCATCTATCAATAGGTAAAAAGGCTTTTAAAAGAGATAGTTACAGAGCGCCTGTGGGTTGTTGTGTTCCCTCATCCTGACGATTTCTAAAAATAGTCATTAAGTCCTGATGATAGTCATTTTGGGCAGTTGTTTCTGCAGCAAAAAGGCGTTTTTCTGCCTTTAGATGCCCAAACTCATCAGCCCCACGAACAAGCAGGGCCGTTGCCGGTGTTGCACCAATATTTCGACATTCTGCCGGTATGTAGCTAATGCCAAGACCTATCCGGCGGGTAGTCCGCTCATTTGCAAAAGAAGCATGTATCGCATTTGTGTGATGCAATGACATTTGCCCCGCATCGAGCGACATGCTTTGGGCATGCGCTACATCAAGATTTTCTGCGATGCCCTGACCACGGGGAATCATGTTTAATTTACTATGATCATCATCATGCGGCAGAATATCATTGCGATGGGAGCCAGGAAGAACTTTCATACAGCCAGCTTTCTCGTCTGCCTGCGTTAACGCCACCCACGCTGTTACATGCAAAGCCGGAGATAGAAAAAAATATGTACCATCCTGATGCCATCTGACATAGGCGTCTGATTGTGCCGGCTTAATCCATAACGTTGCATGATAGCAAAGGATATTGCCGCCAATAACATCTTCAACCGCATCGAGAATTTTTGGATGATGAACTAAATAGTCAGCCCATTCGAATAAATGATGGGGTTTTGACTTGTGAGGGAAATCAAAGGGTTTTCCTGTTTCTGCTTCAAATCTTTCGATTTCGCTATTGCACCATGTCAGCTCTTCCTCATTTATCACCTGAATGCCGCTTGTAAAGCCGTTTGTGGCATAATCATTCACTTGTGAAGATGTCAGTAACTTTTCCAAAACCTATCTCCTTTTTCACTCATCTGGTTAGTCGAGACGCCTTTCTGCCGCGGCAGTCCCAGCGATGTGCCCTAGACTGAGCGCTGTGAGCAATCCATTGCCTGATAGATATCCAGACACATCCGGCCCCGATACACCGCACGCTGCGCCGCCACACGCAAATAATGACGCAAAAACACTTTTATCATCACGGTAAATCTGAGCTTTTTCATTTACAACCAACCCGCCTTGGGTATGGAAAAGCGCACCTGTTACTCGCACCGCGCAGTAAGGCGGTGTAAGTTGTTTTTCAGGATTAAAAATACGGCCAAAACTATCTGCTTCGCCGCTCTGTGAAAAAGCGGAACATTCTGCGAGGGTTTCAGTAAGCTCATCAGGGTTAATACCTAATTTTTCAGCTAACTCAGCTGGCGTGTCAGCACGAATAATAGCCTGAGCCTCTTCAGCAACCCTAAAATCTTCAAAACCCCGGCCAAGCTCGCATAACCGCTCATCAAAAATATTGAAAGCGATCCTGTCTGGTTGAGCAAGAACAGAGACCGCTTGCTCTGAATAGCCTTGATGTTCATTGGAGAAGCGTTTTCCAAGCCGATTGACTTGAATGCCGCCCTCCATCATCAACGCCCATGTTACCAAAATACCATGCGGATGAGCCACTGAGCCATGTCCCTGATAACCTGATAAATGAGCAATCTCTGCCCCTAGCTGTTGTCCCCAGATAACAGCTTCTCCCTGATTGCCGGGATGACCGAAATAAAGAGCGTCATGCATTTCTGGGATATATTGTGCAACCAGCTCCGGGTTGCCGCCATATCCGTTGCACGCAAGGATAATAGAGCGTGCAGCAATGCTCTCTTGGGAGCCGTCTGGCCGCTGGCAATGTGCGCCAAGCGCATCGCCTTGTGCTGTTACAACAAGGTCAGTTATCTGTAAATCAGTTACGATTGTTATATCCTGCGCTCTTACCGCAGCTTCCAACCGCTCAATCAAGCCTGAGCCTGTAACCTCAGGGACAGCATGCATGCGGTGGTTTGTGTGAGAGGGATAGAGAAAGTTATCTAACACGATAAAGGGGATATTATGAGCAGCGGTTAACCAGTCAATTGTTTTTGGTATTTGGGTAACAATACGCCGAACATAGTCAGGATCTGCCTTATTCTTATTCTTGGCCATGATATCGCTATAAAATATATCAGCGGTATCTTCTATCGACTGCTCTGATTGGATAGCTGTTCCCGCAGCTGGAATTAACCCCGAGGACAAAGCCGTAGACCCAGACAGAACAGTTTCACGCTCAGCAATCAAAACCGAGCTGCCCGCTTCACAGGCAGCAAGGGCTGCTGTAAGGCCAGCAGCGCCGCCACCAATGATAAGCGTATCAATTTCTATTTCAGCCTCAATAGCCGTATCAACAAGAATGGCAACCACTAATCTAAGCCCCCTCAAATAGCCTTATTGCTTCAGAAATCTTCATTACCTCTCCAACAGTTGCAAGTGAGCCTATCGCAACATCGTGGGTTTCCTGTTTGAAGGCAGCACAACCATCTTCAAGCGTTATAGTATGAAAATCACGCACATGAGCGTCTCTAACAGTTGAGGCAACACCGCCATTGGTTACGATACCGCATACCATGAGCGTTTTAATGCCGGCGCGGGATAACACAAAATCCATGCGGGTTTGAAAGAATGCTGAATAAGCGACTTTTTCAACCGTAATATCTGCTGGCTGAAGGGTCTCTACAAGCGAATGCCCCCACCCAGACGGGGTAAAATCTCCTGCTGTTAAAAAAGGGCGTAGTTCGCGCAGATGCGTTGAGATAAACGGCGCGCCTCCCTTCCCCGGCACTAATGTAAACTGGGTTGAGATAACCCACCCACCAGCAGCGCGGACAGTCTGCAAGAGAGGGAGTATCTTCTCAGGCAGGGCAGCAATTGCATCGCAAGACGTCCCTGAGCGACCGTAAGCCCCCTCCGGATGCAGAAAATCATTCTGCAAATCAACAATTAATACAGCTGTGGTTTTAGCATCAAAGGGTGTTTTGCTCATCTCTTACTCTCACTTGCTTTCATAATAATATTACCAAGCTGGTCAACTGTGGCAGCAAGATTTGGATCGACATAAATAGTCGCATCTGCTTGCACTAACAAAGCTGGCCCTTGAATGACTGTGCCTTGTGGCAGTCTGAGGCGGTCATAGATCACAGCATCATGCCATTCACCCCCTGAAAAAATAGGCTGGTCTATGATGGCACATTCAGCGCTATTTTCGGCGCGCTCCCCTGCTGCAAGTATCCCAACATTAATGGCAGGACGCACACCAATCATCGAAAGGCGCAAATTAAGAATGCGGATCGGAATATCAGAAAGCAGCCGGCTATAAGTTTTCAGATAGGTTGCTTCAAACGCTTTGCGAATAGCATCCTTGGTAACATCAACAACATCGCCAGATAATTGAACAGCAACTGAATGGGTCTGGCCAAGATAGAGCATATCCAATTCAATGATACGTTCAACAGAGACTAGTTTTGCATTTGATTGTTGCACTGTCTTTGTTGATGATGCGGTAATTTTATCAATAATTTCAACAAGATTTTCACAATCAACAGTATCAAGCATCACATTCATGGTACGCACTTCATCATGGCGTAAGTCAGACATTACACAGCCAAGTGCAGAGTTCACGCCGGGATAGCGTGGCACAATCGCCGCTGCTAGCCCAATATCCTGCATCAGAGCACCGGCATGCAAGGCACCGCCACCGCCAAATGGCATCAATGCAAATAATTTTGGGTTATGGCCACGTTCGATAGAAATGAGCCTTATTGCGCCAGCCATCTTTGCATTTGCAACTTTGATGATAGCTTCGGCCGCTTCATAGACATCTATGTTGAGCGGCGTAGCGATTTTGCTCTGTATGGCAGCAAGAGCTGCATCCTTATCAAGCGCTTTTTGCTTATCCCCAATTGGATTGCGCGCATCAATTCTCCCTAACACCAAATTAGCATCTGTGACGGTAGGTTCATGATTGCCAAGACCATAGCATACAGGACCGGGGTCCGAGCCTGCACTTTGTGGGCCGATTTCTAGAAGACCTGTTTCATCAATATGAGCGATAGACCCACCACCAGCACCGATTGTCGTCATTTCAATCATCGGTGTTCTAATGACCATACCAAAATCGATGCTTGCCTGTGCGGTCAGCATATTCTGGCCGTCAGCTACCAAAGAGACATCAAAAGATGTCCCGCCCATGTCTCCTGTAATAATATTATCAAACCCTGCGGCACCTGCAATCTGCCGCGCCGCAACCACACCCGCAGCAGGGCCGGATAACGCTGTTCTAACGGGGAGCGATTTTGCCGTTTGAACAGACATAACGCCGCCATTTGACTGCACAATCAAGATTTCAGCTTCTGAGGCTTCAGTGCCTACGCGTTGTTCTAGGCGTGCGAGATAATTTGCGACAACAGGTTGCAAATACGCGTTAAGAGAGGCTGTTGAACACCGCTCAAATTCACGTATTTCTGGCAGAATTTCTGTAGCAACGCTGACATAGTCATTTGGCCAGACCGCGCGCAATGTTTTAGCAGCGTTCGCTTCATTTTCCGGATTGGCATAACCATTAATGAAAAACAGACAAACTGACTCACATCCTTGCAAGAGAAGTTTTTCTGCCGCTTCCTTGATTTCCTGCGCGTCAACAGCTTGTATAATCTCGCCATTCGCTAACGTTCGTTCTGCCACTTCAAGACGGTTTTGACGCTCTATAGCTGGCACGAACTGGCCCCATAAGCCCCAGGTTGTCGGGCGATCACGTCGACGCATTTCCAAGACATCACGGAATCCCGCTGTTGTGATAATGCCTGCCTTTGCGCCTTTGCGTTCAAGCAGAGCGTTTGTTGCAACCGTAGTCCCATGAATAATCGTAGAGACTGCGGCAAAATCAGAAGTAGCTGCCTTAATGCCTGACAGAAAGCCAATAGACTGGTCTCCTTTTGTAGAGGGCACTTTGGCAACGCTCACAGAACCAGTAGCTTCATCAAGAGCAAAAATATCAGTAAACGTGCCGCCTACATCAACACCAATAACAATAGACTTACTCATTTTTTTGTTCCTGTCACATATCCTTGGGCAACATCATTTTCATATAATGATTTTGGCCTCTCAGTCACTTTGCCATAGCCGCCACCACCTGGTGTTTCGAGCCGCACTCGTTGGCCTTTTTTCAGCTTAATACCAGTGATTTTAGAGACAAGCTCCGGAGTCTTTTTACCATCAATTGCATCCATATCATCACAATCATAGCTAAAGCTGTTGAGTGCGCCTGCTTCACCGCCAACAACACCTAATGGCGGAAATTTACCCCGCTCACCGAATAAAAAGGCTGTTGCGCTTTCCTCTAAAAGTTCAATTTCATAAATTGCCCCTAATCCGCCCCGATGTTTTCCGTTGCCACCAGAATTGGGCCTTAATGCCCATTGCGTAAAGGCAACAGGGTATGCCGCCTCTAAAATCTCCAAAGGTGGAATAGTTGCCGTTGAAATTGGCGCATTACCATGATTTAGCCCATCACCTTCAGGATGTCCGCCATGCCCGCCGCCAAAGAATGAGAACATCACCCAGCGGCTGCCATTCTTGCGGTGGCCTGCTATCGACAAGGCGTTGATTGTACCATACGCACAGCCATTTACTCTTTCGGGTGCGATATGTTCAAACCCCTTAAAAACAACATCGATCAGCCGTAAAATTGTTTCTGTATAACCGCCAACAGGTTTTGGAGCGCGGACATTCAAAAAACTATCTTCGGGCAGGATAAATTCAACAGGTTGCAGAACACCTGCATTAGCAGGCACATCTGTGAAAATATGTTTAAGGGCAACATAAGCAGCCGCAATGGTTGTTGACCGCGATATATTCACAGGACCTGCGCAAGCCAGGCTTGACCGGCTGAAATCCATAATCAATTTATCAGACTTAATTGTAAGATCGATTGCCAGCTTGAGCGGCACATCATTGACGCCGTCATTATCCAGATAATCTTCAACCGAAATCGTACCATCTGGCAGCGCTGCTAGATGATCACGCATCATTTTTTCTGCACGAGACCGCAACAGCCCCAATGCGGTTGATACTGTGACTTCGCTATATTCATCCAATAACTCATTGAGCCGTTCTTCGCCTAAATCAAGCGCATTAATCTGGCCATTTAAGTCACCATAAAGGGAGTTTGGCAGGCGCGAATTTGCCGATAATATATTTACGATATCTGAATTCAGAACACCTGCATGGAATAATTTTACGGGTGGAATTAACATACCTTCTTGAAAACATTCAGTGGCTTCAGGGTTATAATTACCCGGCACATTTCCGCCAACATCATGCCAATGACCAACCGAAGCAAGATAACAAAACACCTCGCCATTGCGGTAGATAGGCTTCACAAGCCGGAAGTCAGACAGATGGGTTCCGCCATCATAAGGGTCATTAAAGATAAAAACATCGCCTGGCTGAAGGCCGCCATCACGCGCAACCTTATCAATCACTGCCTTTACGGCAAACGCCATGACGCCAACAAAAATAGGAAGACCTGACTTCCCCTGCACCAGCGTTTCACCTGTTTGGGCATCATAAATACCATGACTGGCATCATGAGCCTCTGCAATGATGGGATTAAAAGCAGACCTGAATAAGGTAGCATCCATTTCATCGGCAATTTGTTCCAAACGACCTTTTAGAATAGCGAGCGTAACGGGATCCATTTTAGCATTTGTCATAAATTAGCGGTCCATTTCTTTCTCTTGATATTTTGTCCCTAATTGAAGTAATTGAGCGGTATCAATAACATCGTTTAGTTCATTGAAATCATACATTTTCTGTGAAAAGGAGGCATTGTTTCCATTGGCTAATAACTGCTGGAAATACTCTTGCAGGTGGAAGGCAATTGCCCGCACAGCCCCGCCAGGGAAAATCGCAATTTTATAGCCTATTTCAGCAAGTTCATCAGCTGAGCGAATAGGTGTCTTTCCGCCTTCAACCATGTTGGCAAGCAGCGGGATTTGCTGGCCAAAATGAGCTGTAAGATGCTTCATTTCTGCAATAGATTGCGGTGCCTCGATAAACAGGACATCGGCCCCTGCATCGCGATAGGCCTCTGCCCGTTCGATAGCGAGATCCAACCCTTCGACGGCGCGGGCGTCTGTTCTGGCAATAATTTGCATATCTTGGTGTGAGCGCGCATCAAGCGCTGCCTTGATTTTTCCAACCATCTCTTGCTTTGATATCAGCGTTTTACCATCTAAATGACCGCATCGTTTTGGAAAAGACTGATCTTCTAGCTGGATAGCCGTAGCGCCTGCGCGCTCAAAGCTCCTTACCGTGCGTTGCACATTCAGCGCGTTACCAAAACCGTTATCACCATCAACAATGACAGGCGTATCAATTCTATCTGTGATGCTGGCCAAAGTGTCAGCGACTTCAGAGACGCTGACCAAACCGACATCAGATATACCAAAACGCGTATAAGCCAGACTGGCACCCGATAAATAGACGATTTCAGCACCTGATTTGGTCGCAATCAGAGCCGACAGAGCATCGTAAACGCCAGGAGCCAGCGTTATTCCAGGGCGAGACAATAATTCGCGCAATGTCATATTATATCCTTCTCAGCGGCAGCGTTGGCAAAACGTTTCTCTAAATGTGGCACCAGCCCACCATCAAGAACCATTTCTTTTAGAAATGCCGGAAGTGGTTCCAATGTTATGGTAATATCATGTTCAACAAGCGTGAGTTCGGCTGCATCCAGATCAAAGCGGACTTCAGCCCCATCTTCTAGTTCAGGCATCTCCAAAGACGCCTCGGGGATTGTGAAAGCCGGCAGACCTAAATTGATAGCATTACGATAAAAAATGCCCGCAAAGCTGGGGGCAATAATAGCCTCAACCCCTAAATATTTTAACACCTCGGCTGCCTGTTCGCGTGACGATCCCACACCCATATTGGGCCCCGAAAGCATAATATCACCCTGCCCTGCTGTTGACGCAAAGTCAGGTCTTATTGCTTCAAGACAATGGCTTGCCAATTCAGGTAGCGGCGATTTCATATAAAAACCAGGGGCCAGCACATCGGTATCTATCAGCTCAGAAAACCTCCATAAACGCGGCATTTGCTTATTCCTCTGCCACGTAACGCGGGTCAATCATCGTACCAGCAATCGCAGATGCCGCCACAGTATAAGGCGATGCAAGATAGACAGCAGAGCTTGCAGCGCCCATTCGACCTTTGAAATTACGAGCTGTTGAAGACAGACAGACCTGATTTTCTGAAAGTCTGTCATCACCATAACCAGCACAGATACCACATGAATTGCCTAAAAATTCAGCCCCTGCATCTTGTAATATCTGCATGATGCCCTCTTCTTCGGCCCGTTTTTGATCATTCAGACTTGCTGGGGCAACTTTCAGTGTGACCCCTTTTGCAATGCGTCGCCCACGAAGCAGTGAGGCAGCAGCGACAAGGTCTACATATTTTGCCCCTGTACATGCGCCAATATAAGCTAAATCAAACCGCGTATTTTTAAAAGCTTCAGCATCATCAGCATTCGCAGGAGAATGCGGGGCTGCAATTTGCGGCGCCAAAGCAGCAGCATCAAAAGACAGTAAATTATCATCCGTTTCAGCGGCTTCTATCTGATAGGAACGCCAGTCTTCAGGGACAATGCCGCCAGCTTTGTGAATGTAATCAATGGTGGTTTCATCCGGCGCAATTAATCCAGCTTGAGCGCCAAGTTCAGCCGCCATATTTGATAGCGTCATCCTATCCTGCATACCAAGCTGACGCACAGCATCGCCAGCAAATTGAATCGCCTGATAGCGGCCGCCACCCATGCCAATTTTCCGGCATGTCGCAAGCATCATATCCTTTGCAGTCACAAAGGGGCTTAACTGATTATGCCATCTGATGAGAATTGTCTCGGGAACCTTAATCCATATTGTTCCCGTCGCCAGCACGCCCGCCATTTCAGTAGCGCCAATCCCAAACATATAGGCGCCAAACGCGCCGCCTGTTGGAGAATGGCTATCCCCACCAACACAGAATTTTCCGGGTGATAAATGACCTCTTTCGGGAAGAACAACGTGGCAGATACCCTGCTCATCATAGAATTTTTCAATATCCTGTTCGCGCACCCACTCTTTTGTAAGAGCCTGTATTGCCTGAGTTTCAGCATTTGTCGCAGGCACATAATGGTCGGTGACAACAACAACCTTATCCTTATCCCAGACAGACCGATTAAGGCGCTCCAAAATAGGTTTAACGCGGCGTGGACCACCTGAATCATGTATCATGGCTAAATCCACGTTGCAGATAACAATATCGCCTGTTGCAATCGATGGAACACCTGATGCTACTGAAATTAGTTTATGTGCTAAGGTCTTCATAACAAAACTGTAGCATAGAAAATTCTAGCTTTTGAATAATTGATTCAATAACTTTTCGTTATTTAAAATTCTTTTTAATAACGCGCTAAATCCGCCTCAACAAAGCAGAAAGGATTACTGTTATGCCCTTAATTGAATGCCTTCTTATCAAAGGATATGATAGCGACACACGCCGTATTGTCTCAGAACGACTGACAGACGCTGCCTGCTCTGCAATTGGAGCTGATCCTGAATTTGTTATTGTGACTATCAAGGAAGTTGAATCTGATAATTATATGCGGGGCCGCACACAAAAAACACCTGCCAAAGCGCCCCCTCAGGCCGAGAGCATTGTTCGGTCTTTTCTAACCAGCATGGAAAATCGTAACATTAAGGAGGCTCAACAATATCT
>OBMK010000394.1_pt1 | contig 42043 bp, 39 predicted proteins | sample 1539081 | NCBI WGS metagenome assembly OBMK01 (sample SAMEA3355528, study PRJEB22509) | marine metagenome | biome: marine; feature: river plume; material: water | place: USA | collected 2010-08-07 | depth 0.5 m | reverse complement strand
AGCACAATCTCTTCGGGTTTGTCTCTCTTTCCAGCCATCTCTGATCCTCCTGAAATGGGATAATTCTATCCCAGTTGGTGGACCAATTCAGTGGGGGCACACCAGGTTTTGGGACACTGTCTCGCCTGCGATAGCAGAAAGCGGCCCGGGGCGATTGGAGCCGGCATTGCAACTCCTGTCCAAGCCGCCGGTGGGTCAATCCGTTGCTGCACCGCGGTTGACCGATCTGTTGGAGATCGCAAGAGCGCGCCAAATCGACCTTTTGCGCGAAACTGTTGGCACGGGTGTATCGCCAGCCTTGGTGCTTGCGGTCATCGCAGTGGAATCAGGTGGGCGAAGTGACGCGATTTCCGGGGCAGGGGCTCAAGGCCTGATGCAACTGATCCCCGCGACAGCGGACCGTTTCGGCGTAGAGGATGCAATGGATCCCGCGCAGAACATCAAGGGCGGAGTGGCCTATCTGGATTGGTTGCTCAAAGAGTTCAAAGGCGATCCGATCCTCGCTTTGGCGGGCTATAATGCGGGCGAAAACGCGGTAAAAAACAATAACGGTGTGCCGCCATTTGCGGAAACCCGGGATTATGTGCCAAAGGTGCTTGCTGCGTTTGCGGTCGCACGCAACCTGTGCCGCACTCCGCCCATGCTCATTTCTGATGGATGTGTGTTCAATCTGACGGGAAGCTGAGTGCAGCGTCCGCATTGAATTCAATGCAAAACGGCCCGCGCAAAATGCAACGGGCCGTTTCACTATTCAGCAAACCGCATCAATCAGTTGACGATTTTTGCCAGTGTCGCCGCGTGGAGCTCGGCATCGGTGACACCATCTGCCAGTTCGACAATTTTCAAACCGCCCTCGACGACCTCTAGCACCCCAAGATTCGAGATGATCAGATCAACCACACCCTTTCCGGTCAGCGGCAAGGTGCATTCAGGCAGAACCTTGGATTCGCCGTGTTTGTTGGCATGATCCATCACAACGATGACGCGGCCAACACCTGCGACGAGGTCCATCGCGCCGCCCATGCCCTTTACAAGCTTGCCGGGGATCATCCAATTTGCCAGATCGCCTGTTTCGGACACTTCCATTGCGCCCAAGATTGCCATGGCAATCTTGCCGCCGCGGATCATCGCAAACGAGGTGGCGCTGTCGAAGTAGGCGGAGTGGGGCAGTTCGGTGATGGTTTGCTTGCCAGCATTGATCAGGTCGGCATCTTCGTCGCCCTCATAGGGAAACGGGCCCATGCCGAGCATTCCGTTTTCTGACTGAAGCGTGACGGTCATACCTTCGGGGATATAGTTAGACACCAGTGTCGGAATGCCGATACCGAGGTTTACATACATGCCGTCTTTGAGTTCTTTTGCCGCACGGGCGGCCATTTGATTGCGGTCCCAAGCCATGGTGATGCTCCTTACGCTGTCTTGCGCGTGGTGCGCTGTTCGATGCGCTTCTCGTGCTGACCTTGGATCAGACGGTGCACGTAGATGCCGGGAAGATGAATGGTATCGGGGTCAAGTGAGCCCGCTGACACGATTTCCTCGACTTCGGCAACGCACACCCGACCGCACATACCTGCAGGCACGTTGAAATTGCGCGCCGTCTTGCGGAAGATCAGGTTACCCGTGGTGTCGGCTTTCCATGCCTTGATGATTGCGACGTCGGCAAAAATACCTGTCTCAAGGATGTAGGTCTGCCCATTGAAATCTTTGTGCTCTTTGCCATCGGCGATGACAGTTCCAACACCTGTCTTGGTGTAAAACCCGGGAATGCCTGCACCTGCGGCACGCATTCGCTCGGCCAGTGTGCCTTGGGGGTTGAATTCAATTTCCAGTTCGCCCGCCAGATATTGGCGCATGAATTCCGCGTTTTCGCCAACGTAGGACGAAATCATCTTCTTGACCTGCTTGGTTTGCAGCAAGATGCCAATACCAAAATCATCAACGCCGGCGTTGTTGGACGCGAATGTGAGGTTCTTAACGCCGGAGTCGCGAATGGCGGAAAGCAAAAGTTCCGGGATGCCGCAGAGGCCAAAGCCCCCTGCCGCGATCAACAAGCCGTCCGAGAGAAGCCCATCAAGGGCGGCGGCGGCGTTGGGATAAATCTTCTTCATGCGGTGAGGTCCCCTTGTCCCCGTGACAAATCAGAGAGGCAGCGCGGATGAAATGCACCCGCCAATCTGGGCGAACTCATACCGTCCGCGCGCCCAGAGGCCAATACGTAGTATTACCTCCAAAGCGCAGGTTATGCCGTGCTGCTGACTTTCTTAGCCGCAGTTTTTTTCGCGGGCGCCTTCTTTGCGGGGGCTTTGGGCTTGGCAGCTGCTTTGGGCTTGGATTTGCTGGCTGCCTTCGGCTTGGCGGCGGCCTTCTTCTTGCCTTTTGCGCCCGCTTTCGCAGCAATCCAAACGAGGGCCTCTTCTAGGGTGACATTTGCTGGATCCGCCTCTTTCGGGATCGTCGCATTTACCTTTTCCCATTTCACATAGGGACCATATCGGCCATCCAATACCTGAATAGCGCCGCCGTCGGGGTGATCTCCAAGCTCTTTCAATGGCTTGGCCGTCGCTCCACGCGCAGCTCCTCGCGCGGCCTTTTGAGCAATCGCATCCACCGCCCGGTTGATGCCAATTGTGAAGACTTCATCGACCTCTTTGAGGTTTGCATAGGTCGAGCCGTGTTTGACATAGGGTCCAAACCGACCCAATCCGGCCTCGATCATCTGGCCATCTTCCGGATGCAATCCGATTTGGCGCGGCAATTCCAGCAGCAGGCGTGCCTTTTCAATATCCACTGCATCGGGAGCCCAGGTCTTGGGCAGCGACGCCCGCGGCGGCTTTGGTACGTCTTCGGTTGCGTCGCCATGTTGCACATAAGGGCCAAAGCGACCGGAGCGCAGTGTGACTTCTATCCCATTCAATTCGCCCAAAACACGATCCCCTTGCTCATCGGGGTCGCCGCCCAAAGCACGCGTGAAGCGGCATTCTGGATAGTTTGAGCACCCGACGAAACCGCCCGTTCGAGACGTCTTCAGATGCAACGTGCCCTTGGCACAAAGCGGGCAAGAACGTGGGTCGCTGCCATCGGCACGCGGGGGATAGAGCGTTGGCGCGAGAGCTTCGTCCAGCTTGTCGAGCACTTCGGAGATCCGAAGTTCGGAAGTCTCTGAAATTGCAGCGGAAAAATCTCGCCAAAAGCGCGCGAGAAGATCTTTGTAATCCCGATTGCCAGCCGAGACATCATCGAGCTCTTCTTCCAGATCAGCCGTGAAGTCATATTCTACGTAGCGCCGAAAGAAATTCATCAAAAAGACAGTTACGATCCGGCCTTTATCTTCTGGAAACAGGCGGTTCTTGTCTTTCTTTACATATTCGCGCTCTACAATCGTTGTCAGCACCGAAGCATAGGTCGACGGGCGCCCAATTCCCAATTCTTCCATTCGCTTGACCAAAGTGGCTTCGGTATAGCGCGGCGGGGGTTGGGTGAAATGCTGCTCTGGGGTCACTGAGTGCTTCTTGAGCGCATCCCCTTCCATCAATGCAGGCAGGCGCGCGCCATCTTCATCTTCGTCATCATCACGGCCTTCTTCATAGACTTTGAGAAATCCATCAAAAAGCAGCACTTGGCCTGTGGCGCGCAGACCCACTTGACCATCTCGGGCGCTGATTTCGACCGTTGTGCGCTCAAGACGCGCCGCTTCCATTTGGCATGCAATGGTCCGCTTCCAGATCAGATCGTAGAGCCGACGTTGGTCATCATCTGCCAGCCGCAACTTTTCCGGTGTCATCAGCATATCTGTTGGCCGAATGCATTCATGCGCTTCTTGTGCGTTTTTGGCCTTGTTTTTATACATCCGCGGCGATGCGGGGACGTAGTCTTTGCCAAAGAGCTGCACGACCGCGTCGCGGGTGGCATGCACCGCTTCGGGGGCCATGTCGATGCCGTCCGTCCGCATATAGGTGATGTGGCCCGCTTCATAAAGCCGCTGCGCGGCATTCATCGTTTGGCGCGCGCCCATGCCAAACTTGCGGCTCGCTTCTTGTTGTAGTGTCGACGTCATGAACGGTGCTGACGGATTGCGGGTCGCAGGCTTGGCTTCTACGGACTGCACGGTCAAGTCTCGCGAGCGAATTGCCTGCACGGCCATTTCTGCTTGCGTGTCATTGGTCAGGTCGAAGCGATCAAGCTTCTTGCCTGCAAGGCTGACCAACCGTGCCGTGAAAGACTGCCCCCGTGGCGTTTCCAATTCTGCCCCGACCGACCAATATTCGCGCGCCCGAAATGCTTCGATTTCCATTTCACGCTCGACGATGAGCCGTAGACACACGGACTGGACCCGCCCCGCAGACCGGGCGCCGGGCAATTTGCGCCAGAGAACAGGCGAGAGATTGAAGCCGACAAGATAGTCCAGCGCGCGGCGGGCGAGATAGGCTTCGACCAAGGGCGTATCAATATCCCGTGGCGCCTTCATCGCTTCGGTTACGGCTGATTTGGTGATGGCGTTAAACGTGACGCGGCGGACGGTTTTCCCTTTTTTGAGCGACGAGGCCAAAGCCTCTTTCAAGTGCCACGAGATTGCCTCGCCTTCGCGGTCAGGGTCTGTTGCCAAAATGAGCGTATCATCGGTTTTCAGGGCCTCAGCAATCGCCTTAACATGTTTTTTGCTATCCGCAGCGACCTCCCAGGTCATTGCAAATGCGTCGTCTGTATCGACCGATCCATTCTTTGGAGGAAGATCTCTGACATGTCCGTAAGAGGCGAGCACCGTGTAGTCGGACCCGAGATATTTGTTGATTGTCTTGGCCTTAGCCGGGGACTCAACGACCACTACGGGCATAAAAACTTCCTTTCGACTCACGGGCGGATCCGGTTAGAGCAGTAGCAATTGTGCCCGATTACTGTCTTGTCAATGCAATGCCCCGCCCAAGGGGGCAAGGGGGGCGCGTTGTTTTTCGCGTTCTTTTCCGTATCGCGGGACTGCGATGATGCGGGTTTTGTCTGGTTTTTGTTTCAAAATTATCCCGGCGGGAGCGGCGAAAGGGGCAAGGGGGCACCACCTTGCATTAACCTTTACTTCCGGGCCAAGACACCACCGGGGTGGCGGGTGATTTGGCCGTCCATTTCGAGATCCAAGAGCGCTGGCGCGGCCTCTTGCGGTGTCGCGCCCGCCGCGCGCAGCAGTTCATCTTCGGCCATTGGGCGCTGCGCTAGCCGCTCCAGGATCAACGAATGCAAGGCCGCAATCTGGCGCCATGGTCGGCGTTCTGGCGCGGGTGTGGCCAAGGGCGCCGAATTTTCAGTACTGCTAACAATGGGTTGCAAGGGGGGAAGCCCTTCGAGAATATCTGCGGCTGAGGTGACAAGCCGCGCGCCATCGCTGATCAGGCGGTTAGAGCCAGAGGCGCGGGGGTCGAGGGGGTGGCCGGGGATGGCGAGGACGTCGCGGCTTTGGTCGAGGGCGCAGCGCGCGGTGATCATGGTGCCCGACTTCAACGTCGCCTCGACCACGACAAGGGCGCAGGCCAGCCCGGATATCAGGCGATTTCTTAATGGAAAGTGAAAGGCTTGCGGCTGGAGGCCGGGCGTTTGTTCTGAAATCAAAACACCCTTTTCAACGATCCGATCTGCCAGCGCTGCGTTTTGAACGGGGGAGATAACATCGACGCCGCCCGGTAAAACCCCGGCGGTTAGACCCGACAAAAGCGCGCCCTCATGGGCGGCGGTGTCGATACCGCGCGCAAGGCCGGAGACCACGCCATAGCCCGCTGTTGCGAGGTCTTCGCCCAAGAGTGCCGCCATACGCAGCCCCAATGATGAGGCCTCGCGGGTGCCAACAATGGCGATGAAGGGGCGCTGTAAATGAGCAAGATCGCCACGCACCCAAAGAAAGGGGGGCGCATCCAAAATCTCTTTGAGAAGAGGGGGATAGGCGGGATCAGACCACAGAACGAGCTGTGCGCCAGCCGCCTTTCCTGCCCGCAACTCGGTGCGCGCCACGCGCAGTTGGCAAGGCATGTAGCCTTGCATGCCGGAGGACTTGGCAATCTCTGGCAAGGCCGCGACTGCGGCCGCTGCGCTGCCATGTTCGGCAATCAGGGACAGAGCACGTTGGGGTGTAATGCGTCTGGAGCGCAAGAGGCGGATCCACGACACCCGGTCATCTTCCGTGGTGGGTGGGAGTGGGGGGTGAGTGGAGAGATGAGGGTCTCCGAGCATCGTGTCTCCGCCGTCTTGCCCTTAATGATTAGGCTTGGAGGCGTTAACGGCTGGTAAATTTTGAAACAGTCATAAAAAATTATCGGAGTTTCAAAACTAAACCCCTGAAAAGTCGTATTAACTTTTTTGGGACGCAGGGTGAAACACGTATGATTTGCGTCTGGTTCGCGTCTGGTTTGCGTCATGACGTTTGGCGAGCAACGGGTGTTTACCCCTCCGCGCGGAACGATTCGGGGCTGAAGCCGCACAAAAGCGACCAATAGAGCAGGCTAAGGATGACGCCGCCCACGCTACCAAGGCTGAAGGTTCCGTGAACGGTGAGGTCGATGAGCCCCCCGATAGCCAGCCCGGCCAAGAGCGCCGTGGCCCACCCGCCCCACCCCAGTCGCAGGGCGAGCTGTGCTACAAGCGCACCGGGCAACAGTCCAAGTGGGCTGATCAAGGACGACAAGAGGAGGAACAGCCCCATGGCAACGAGGGAGCTCCAAAAGGCTTCCTGCGCGGGAAACAGCGGATACATCCCCACGCTGATCAGCATAAGGCCCCCCCGAATAGGCAGGGCAGGCCCCAAGCGCAAAGCAGCGCCAAGAGGATCTTGCGCGGGGTGGGAAGCGTGGCGGGCACAGCCGTATGAAAGACGCGCCCCCGCATGAGGCTTAGGCCGCAGACCCACCGACGGTCAGACCGCCGATCAAAAGCGTAGGCTGGCCCACACCGACGGGCACCCATTGGCCTGCCTTGCCGCAATTGCCCATGCCGGGATCAAGGGCCATGTCATTGCCCATGGCGCGGATGTTTTGCAGCGCTGTTGCGCCATCGCCGATCAAAGTGGCCCCTTTGAGCGCTTCGCCGACAACGCCGTTTCGCACGCGATAGGCTTCGGTGCAGGAAAACACGAATTTGCCATTGGTGATATCCACCTGACCACCGCCAAAGCCTACGGCCCAGATCCCGTCTTTGAGGCCGGAGACGATATTCGCCGGGTCTTCGCTGCCGCCCAACATATAAGTATTGGTCATGCGCGGCATCGGCGGGTGCGCGTAGCTTTCGCGCCGCCCGTTTCCGGTGGGGGCGACCCCCATCAGGCGGGCGTTCTGGCGGTCTTGCATATAGCCGACGAGAATACCGTCTTCGATCAGGGTATTGCATGCCGAAGGTGTGCCTTCGTCATCGACAGAGATAGAGCCGCGACGGTCGGGGATTGTGCCATCGTCCAGCACGGTCACACCGGGGGCGGCAATGCGTTTGCCCATCAGCCCCGCGAAGGCAGATGTGCCCTTGCGGTTGAAATCGCCTTCGAGCCCGTGACCAATGGCTTCATGCAGCAAGATACCGGGCCAGCCGGGGCCGAGGATGACGTCGAGCATTCCGGCAGGAGCCGGGCGGGCGTCCAAGTTGACGCAAGCAATGCGAAGCGCTTCGCGGGCCTGTTTTTGCCAGTTTTCCGCCGAAAGCACGAAGTCTGGCCCGGTGCGCCCGCCACCGCCGGACGTGCCGGTTTCGCGGCGGCCGTTTTCTTCGACGATGACCGAGACATTGAGCCGGACCATTGGGCGGGTATCGGTCACAAGGGTGCCATCCGGGCGCAAGATGGCCACTTCCTGAATTGAGGCGGCGACGCTGGCGGTGCATTGCACCACCCGTGGGTCGAGGGCGCGGGCGAAGGCGTCGATCTCGCGCAGCGTGTCGATTTTCAGCGCGAAGGGCGCGGCGGCAATCGGGTCTTTGTCGGTATAGAGGCGGCGATTGGTGGCTTGGGGCGCTTCGGCCAGCGTGCCCCCGCCTGCGCCGATGGCCAGACGGGCCGTGGCGACGGCGCGGCCCAAGGCGGCCTCGCTGATATCGGTGGAATGCGCATAGGCCGAGACTTCGCCTTTGACGGCGCGCAGGCCGAATCCTTCGCCTGCATCATAAGAGGCGGTGCGAATCCGCCCGTCATCGAGCACCAACGATTCTGAGCGTCGGCGTTCGAGGAAAAGTTCCCCGTCGTCAGCGCCTTGTGTGGCGGCTTGCAGGTGTCGCAGGGCTGCGTCGCGATCGAGGGCGGTGTCAAAGGGGCGGAAAGCGTCAGTCATCGCGGAATTCCTTCGGTTTGGGGGGAAGATGGACCGGGAGCGCAGGCACTGCAATGGGGGGAGGCGGCTGTAATCGGGCAAAGATAAATTGATCTGGATCAAAAAAGCGTCCCTTTGACGCGGCGGGGAATGTTGCGCCAGCCGGAGGAATGTGGTTTGACCCAGATCAAACCGGAGGAGGCGGACGCTGGGGCATCTTGGATGTCGTGAGCGCTTGTTTCGCCGGATCGTCGACCAAATATCAGAAGACCACCAGGATCAGGGTGTCAGACATGAAACTTATGAATATTATCACGGCGGCCTTCATGGCGGCGCTTACCGCTCCTGCTGCTTTCGCGGGAGAAATCGTCGGGGCTCCGGTGGATGGCAAGATGGGCTTTCAGCCCGCAGCCACCGAACTGGCGCGCGACTTGCAGTTTCTGGATCACATGATCAACATCATCATTGGTGTAATCGTGGTGTTCGTGTGCGTTTTGATCGCGATTGTGATCGTGCGCTACAACCGTCGCGCCAATCCGAACCCCGGCACGTTTACCCATAATTCGCCGTTGGAGATCGCTTGGACCTTGGGCCCGATCCTGATCCTTGTGTTCATCGGTGCCTTCTCGCTGCCGATCCTGTTCAAGCAGCAGGAAATCCCGGAGGCGGATATCACCATCAAGGTGACGGGCTACCAGTGGTATTGGGGCTATGAATATGTCGACGCAGATTTGGCGTATGACAGCTACATGATCGGTGCTCCGGCAACGGGCGGGGACAATCGCCTGACGCCAGAAGTGGAAGAGCAGCTGATTGCTGCGGGTTATTCCAAGTCGGAATTCCTGCTGGCGACAGATACGGCTGTGGTTGTTCCTGTGGGCAAGACCATCGTGATGCAGCTGACCGGAGCGGATGTGATCCACTCTTGGGCGATGCCAGCCTTCGGCGTGAAGCAAGACGCGGTGCCGGGGCGTTTGTCGCAGCTGTGGTTCAGCGCAGAGCGTGAAGGCGTGTTCTTCGGCCAGTGCTCGGAGCTGTGTGGTCAGGCGCATGCCTATATGCCGATCACGGTGAAAGTGGTTTCGGAAGAGGCCTATGCCAAGTGGCTGGAAGCAGCGCAGGCAGAGGGCGGCTATGTTGAAGTGGCGGCGTTGACCAACTGAGGCCATGGGCCTGAGCGCGGGGTGTCACCGCGGTCTTTCATCAAACGATAAGGAAAGGGGCGCTATGGTGCGCCCCTTCGGACAAGAAAAAGCGGAAGCGGCATGAGCGACGCGACGATCAATCAAGCGGGAACGGCCACGGGGGAAGCGGGCTTTGGCGACTATTTCGCCTTGCTCAAACCACGGGTGATGTCGCTTGTCGTCTTCACTGCGTTGGTGGGCCTTGCAGCGGCTCCGGTCGCGGTGCATCCGATGGTGGCTTTTGCCTCGATCTTGTTCATCGCAGTGGGCGGCGGGGCCTCTGGTGCGCTGAACATGTGGTGGGATGCGGATATTGACCGGGTGATGAAGCGCACGGCGCGCCGTCCGGTGCCCTCGGGCAAGGTGACTGCCGAGAATGCGCTGGCGGTTGGGCTGACGCTGTCGGTGATGTCGGTGGTGATGTTGTGGCTGGCGGCGGGCGCTGTGGCGGCTGGGCTTTTGGCCTTTACCATCTTCTTTTATGCTGTGGTTTACACCATGTGGCTCAAGCGCTCGACGCCACAGAATATCGTGATTGGCGGCGCAGCAGGGGCGTTCCCGCCCATGATTGGCTGGGCTGTGGCAACGGGTGGCGTCTCGGTGGAGTCGGTGCTGATGTTTGCGGTGATCTTCATGTGGACGCCGCCACATTTCTGGGCCTTGGCCCTGTTTATGAAGTCAGATTACGAAAACGCCGGTGTGCCGATGCTGACGGTGACCCATGGCCGTAAAGTGACGCGCAAGCATATTCTTGTGTACACAATCCTTTTGGCACCTGTGGCGCTGGGCCTGTGCTTTACCTCGATCGCCGGACCGGCCTATTGGACGGCGTCTATTGTGCTCAACGCGTTGTTTCTAAAGGGCGCGGTGGATATCTGGCGGCGCGACGAGCCTGTCGCAGAGGCGGATCATTACAAGGTCGAGAAGTCGTTTTTCAAACTGTCGCTGGCCTACCTCTTTGTGCATTTTGGTGCGATCTTGCTGGATGCGACGCTTAAATCCATGGGGGTTTGGGCATGAGCTTTCGCGAACCGCATGAGTTGCACAAGCGCCGGGGCGGCCTGAACATCGGCGTGGGCGTGGTTTTGGTGTTGTTTGTCGCCGTGGTATTTGGCCTGACCATCGCCAAGGTTTCGACCAACGGCTTTCAGATGAAGCCCGGCGCCACGTCGGGTCAGACGCAATCGCAGACTGGCGGAGGCAATTGAGATGAAGGGCACGACAAAAACATTGGCGCAGACTATTGGCACTGTCGTGCTGATGGGCGGGCTGGCGTGGGCGTCGGTGCCGTTTTACGATTGGTTCTGCCGCGTCACGGGATTTGGTGGCGTGCCGCAAGTGACGGACGTAGCCTCGGACGAGATCCTTGAGCAGACGATCAAAGTGCGCTTTGACGCATCGATCAATGCGGGAATGCCGTGGGAGTTCAAGCCTGTTGTGCGGGAGATGGAGCTGCGGATCGGCGAGACCGGATTGGCGTTTTATGAGGCCTACAATCCGACAGATCGCGCTGTGGCGGGGTCGGCGGCCTATAATGTGACGCCCTATGAGGCGGGTGGATTTTTCACCAAGATCCAATGTTTCTGCTTTGAAGAGCAGGTGCTGCAACCCGGTGAGCGGGTTCAGATGCCTGTGACATTCTATGTCGATCCAGCAATAGTGACGGATCGCGACGCGAAATACGTGCATACGATCACGCTGTCGTATACATTTTATGAAATCGATCTTCCGGAGAAGGCCGCAGGGCTGGCGTCGGAAGCCGCGAAACAAGTAAACTGACTTTAAGATCGGGAAAGGCCACGAGGGAACCATGGCGCACGCAAAAAACCACGATTACCACATTCTGGCACCGTCGCTCTGGCCGCTTCTGGGCGCGCTGGCGGGCTTTATCATGCTGTTCGGCGCGGTGCTTTTTTTCCATGACAGCGGACCTTGGGTTTTGCTCGCGGGCTTTGTTGGCGTGCTTTACGTCATGTTCGGCTGGTGGGCGGACGTGGTGAAGGAAAGCCATGTGGGGGATCACACCAAAGTGGTGCAGATCGGTCTGCGTTACGGGTTCATCCTGTTCATCATGTCGGAAGTCATGTTCTTCTCGGCGTGGTTCTGGTCGTTCTTCAAGCACGCGATGTATCCGATGAACCCCGATGGTTCGTCGCCTTTGGTGGACGGCGTCTGGCCGCCCGCAGGCATCGAGACCTTTGACCCGTGGCACCTGCCGCTGATCAACACGTTGATCCTGCTGTGCTCGGGTGCGGCAGCCACGTGGGCGCACCATGCGCTGGTGCATGAGAATAACCGCAAAGACCTGAAAAACGGCTTGATCCTGGCGATCGTTTTGGGCGCGATTTTCACCGTGTTCCAGATCTACGAATATAGCCATGCGGCCTTTGGCTTCTCGGGCAACATCTATGGCGCGAACTTCTTTATGGCGACCGGGTTCCACGGTTTCCACGTGCTCGTCGGAACGATCTTTCTGTTCGTCTGCTTGATCCGGGCGCAACGTGGGCATTTCACCCCAGAGCGCCATGTCGGTTTTGAAGCGGCGGCTTGGTACTGGCACTTCGTGGACGTGGTGTGGCTGTTCCTCTTCGCGGCAGTCTACATCTGGGGCGGCTGATCAAGCGCCTTTGAGAGTGACGGAAAACAATGAGGGGCGCGCGGGGTTTCGCGCGCCTTTTTCCTTGGGCGGCACAGGTTTGGAGCGACGAGATGCGGTGGATATTGCCTTTGGTGTTCGGGATTGTCGGAGTGGCCGTGCTGGGAAGCCTTGGGATATGGCAGATGCAGCGGCTGGCGTGGAAAGAGGGCGTGATCGCCGATATTGAGGCGCATATTCAGGCAGACCCGATCGCCTTGCCGGGGGAAATCACACCTGCTGAGCGGTATTTGCCAGTGGAGATGACGGGGCGGGTGGGGCCAGAGGCGCTGCGGGTTCTGGTCAGTCAAAAGCAGGTGGGCGCGGGCTATCTGGTGGTGTCGGCGTTCGAGACACGGGAGGGGCGGCGTGTGCTGCTTGATCGCGGCTTTGTGCGGATTGAAGGGGCGATTCCTCTGGGAGGAGAGATGCGCGTGGTGGGGAACGTGCATTTCCCGGACGAGCGCGTGAGTGCGACCCCGCCAAATGATGAGGCAAAGAATATCTGGTTTGCCCGTGATGTGATGCGGATGGCAGAGGTTTTGGGAACCGAGCCTGTGCTTGTGGTGGCGCGCCGCGTGGAGCCGGGGGAGGCGGGGATTGCGCCGCTGCCCGTGGACACGACGCATATTCCCAACGATCACTTCGGTTATGCGGTGCAATGGTTCGGTTTGGCCGTTGTGTGGGCGGCGATGACCGGATACTTCCTGTGGCGCAATCGGCGGACTGCGAAAGGCTGAGAATGAAATACGTATCCACGCGAGGCCGGGCGCCCGTGTTGTCATTTGAAGAAGCGATGATGACGGGCTTGGCCCGAGATGGAGGGCTTTACCTGCCCGAGAGCATTCCGGTGATGACGACAGCGCAGATCGCGGCGCTTGAGGGCCTGCCTTATGAGGAGGTGGCGTTTCAGGTGATGTGGCCGTTCCTTGGGGGGGCGTTCACCGCAGAGGAATTCCGGGAGATTTTGGCGCGGTCCTATGCGGGCTTTGCCCATGCGGCGAAGGCGCCGCTGAAGCAATTGGCGCCGGGGCATTTCCTGTTGGAGCTGTTCCACGGGCCGACGTTGGCGTTCAAGGATTTCGCCATGCAGCTCATCGGGCAGATGATGCAGGCGTCGCTGACGAAGTCGGGCAAGCGGATCACCATCGTTGGGGCGACGTCGGGGGATACCGGGTCGGCGGCGATGGAGGCGTTTCGCGGGCTTGAGAATGTGGATGTGTTCATCCTTTATCCGCATGGGCGGGTTTCCGATGTGCAGCGCCGCCAGATGACCACGCCTTCGGAGGCCAATGTGCATGCCGTGGCGATTGATGGCACCTTTGACGACGCGCAGGCGCGGGTAAAGGATATGTTCAACGATTTTGCCTTCCGTGACGAAGTGGGGCTGGCGGGGGTGAACTCGATCAACTGGGCGCGGGTTTTGGCGCAGGTGGTCTATTATTTCTCCGCTGCGGTGTCTTTGGGCGCACCGGGTCGCAAGGTGAGTTTCACAGTGCCGACGGGCAATTTCGGAGATGTGTTTGCAGGGTATATCGCCAAGCAGATGGGGCTGCCGATAGAGCGGCTGGTGGTGGCGACAAACCAAAATGATATCTTGCACCGCTGCTTGTCGACTGGGGCCTATATTCCTGATGGGGTGCAACCGTCGATCAGCCCGTCAATGGATATTCAGGTTTCCTCGAATTTTGAGCGCGCGCTTTACTTTGCCTATGGCAAGGACGGGGCGGCCGTGGCGGGGTTGATGGAGGAGTTGAAGGCGGGCGGTTTCACGCTCTCGCAGGGGGTGAAGGCGGCATTGGCTGGGGCGTTTGATTCCGGGCGATGCTCGGAGGCGGAAACGAGTGCCACGATCACAGCCACGCTAAAGAACGCCGCTGAATTGCTGTGCCCGCATACGGCGGTTGGGGTGAAGGTAGCAGAGGAGCAGCGCGTGCAAGGTGTGCCGATGATCACACTCGCCACCGCGCATCCGGCGAAATTTCCCGATGCGGTGGAAGCGGCCAGCGGCATTCGTCCCGGCCTGCCGCCGCATATGGCAGACCTTTTCGAGCGCCCCGAACGGGTGACGCGATTGAGCAATGATTTGAGCGCGCTGGAAGCGCATGTGCGGGAGCATCGGCGCAAGTGACGGTTCGTCTAGACAGGCTGGCAAACGGGTTTCGCGTGGTGTCAGAGCATATGCCGGGGCTGCAATCGGCCTCGATTGGTATCTGGGTTGAAGCCGGTGCGCGCGATGAGCGGCCCGAGCAAAACGGCATCGCGCATTTCTTGGAGCATATGGCCTTCAAGGGCACGGCGCGGCGCAGCGCCTTGCAGATTGCTGAAGAGATCGAAGATGTGGGCGGCTATCTGAACGCCTATACCAGCCGCGAAAGCACGGCTTATTACGCGCGGGTGTTGCAGGCTGATGTGCCGCTGGCCTTGGATGTGATCGCGGATATCGTGCTCAATCCGGCGTTTGATCCGGCGGAAATCGAGGTGGAGCGCGGGGTGATTTTGCAAGAAATCGGCCAAGCCTATGACACGCCCGATGACATCATTTTCGATTGGTTGCAGGAAGCGGCCTATCCCGATCAGCCGATCGGGCGCACGATCTTGGGGCCAGAGGAGCGCGTGGGCGCGTTTCAGGCCACGGATTTTCGCGGCTTTGTCGCCGAGCATTACGGCCCCGGCCAGTTGACGCTGGCCGCGGCGGGGGCAGTGGATCATGACGCGCTGATGCGCGCAGCCGAGCAGCTTTTTGGCCATCTCGCGCCGATTGCTGCGCCAAAATTCGCGCCAGCGACGTTTGTGGGTGGTGAAGCGCGGCACGTCAAAAAGCTTGAGCAAGCGCATGTGGCTATGGCCTTTGAGGGCCCTGCCTATCGCAATGCCGAGGTTTACACGGCGCAGATCTATTCGGGCGCATTGGGCGGGGGTATGTCGTCACGCCTGTTCCAAGAGATCCGCGAAAAGCGGGGGCTGTGCTATTCGATCTGGTCGCAAACCGGGGCCTATGATGACACAGGCATGATGACGATCTATGCGGGCACTTCGGCGGGCGATCTGGGCGATTTGATGCGGATCACCGTAGACGAGATGAAGCGGGCCGCTGAAGACATGTCGGAGGCGGAGGTGCGCCGGGCGCAGGCGCAAATCAAGGCCGGGATGTTAATGGGTCTGGAGAGCCCGTCGTCGCGTGCGGAGCGACTGGCGCGGATGGTGCAGGTTTGGGACCGGGTGCCAGACCTGTCGGAGATGGTCGAGAAGATCGACGCGGTGAGCGTGGCGGATGTGCGCGCGCATGGCGAAGAAATGGCGTCGAAGGCGGCATTGGCATTGGCGCTTTATGGTCCGGTTCGCAAAGCGCCGACCCTTGCCGCATTGCAGGAGCAACGGGTGGCCTGATGTTTCTGTCCCGGCGCAAGGTGCGGATTGAAACCGAGCGGTTGACGCTGCGATTGCTCACGCATTCCGACCATACGGCATGGTCTGGTTTGCGGCGTGCGAGTGCCGATTTCTTGATGCCTTGGGAACCGAAATGGGCCGAAGACCATCTGACGCGTAAGGGGTTTACCAACCGGGTTTATTGGGGGCAGCGCTCGGTCGCACAGGGCTCGGCGATGCCTTTGGCCTTGATCCGTCGGGAGGATGACCGCCTGTTGGGGGGGATCACGCTGGACAATATCCGGCGGGGGCCTGCAAAGGCAGGGACGCTGGGCTATTGGATTGGTGGGGACTATGCCCGGCAAGGCTATATGCGAGAGGCGCTGCTGGCCGTGGTGCATCATGCGTTTCATGTGCTTGATTTGAGCCGTCTGGAGGCCGCGTGCCTGCCTGAGAATGCGCCGTCGCGTGGGGTGTTGGAAAAGAGCGGCTTCAAATATGAGGGCGTGGCGCAGAGCTATCTTGAGATCAACGGGCGGTGGCGGACGCATGTGCTTTATGCTGCGCTGAGGATGGATCGGCGCGGGCGGACGGACGGATCGTAAGCGATTGCTGCGTCAGACTTTTTGAGTGACAAACACGCCTGCGGCCATCAAGGCCACGCCCAAGCCACGCGTGAGGGTGAAGGGGGTCAGGCGCGCGCCGAAGAGGCCGAAGTGATCAATCACCGAGGCCGAGACGAGCTGGCCCAAGAGCACGAAGAACACCGCATTGCCGATGCCGAATTTGGGCGCGATCCATGTGATGGAGAGCACATAGAAGGCCACAAAGAGCCCGGCGAGAAGCGTGTGTTTTGGCACAAAGGGGATGGAGCCAAGGGCGCCCGATTGGCGGGTAAGAAGTGTGACGGTCAGTGCGGCCAGCGTGGCCACGGCAAAGAGCACGACTGAGGCCGCAGCAGGCGCGCCGATATGGCGGCCCAAGGCCGCATTGAGGGCCGCGAGGAGGGGGATGCCCATGCCTGCGGCGAACATCACGAGAGCGTAGGTGGTGGTTTGGGGCATGGGGGCTCCTGCGGCGATGATGGGTTAGGCGGCAAAGAAAGTGGCGGTGGCGGTTGCCGTGGCCTTTTCCTCGGGGAGTGCAATGAGGGTGGCGCGGGTGAAGATCAGCGCCTTGCCTGCGCGCACGACTTCTGCTTCGCAGCGGATCATCGTGCCGCGTCCGGGGCGCAGGAAGTGGGTGTCGAGCGTGGTGGTGGCTATGGGGCGCATTTCGCCGAAATAACCCGCGCAGGCAAAGACCATCGCGGTGTCGGCCATGGCAGCCAAGGCTTGGCCCGACACAATGCCCCCCATCCGCGCCAGATCGGGGGTAATTGGCATGGTGAGAACCGCCCGTTCGGGGCCAATTTCGGCGATCGTGAGATCAAGAGCCTGCACCCATGGCGCAAAGGCATCGGCCAACCAGCGCTGCGCGTCGTCTTTGGTGAGGGGGGAGGGCGATGTCATGACATTCTCCGAGGCGGACTGACGGCAAGATGGCGGCAATATGTGCCCTTGTCCATGCAGCACTGATCCAGATCAAGACGGGTGGATCAGGGCTCTGACATGATCGGTGCAGCGAAGGGACGAAGGAGGGGGTGATGCGGGTTATCCTAAGTGTCTTGGGATGTGTTGCGGTGGCGGGCTGCGCGGCACCGATGCCGCCGGGCGCGGAGCTTTATGATGCGCTATGCGCCGGATGCCATGGGCAAAATGGCGACGGTGACGGCGCGGTTGCGGCGGAATTGCCCGTGGCCCCTGCGGATTTGACAAGGCTCGCGGCGCGAAATGACGGGGTTTTCCCCAAAGATCATGCGATGGCTTGGATCCACGGCTATCCTGATCGCTACAATATCAGAGTGATGCCGGAGTTTGGCCCGCTGTTGGACGGGCCGATGGTGCGGGTGCAGGCCGAGGATGGCACGGAGGTGCTGACGTCAAAGGCGTTGGTGCAGATCGTGGCCTATCTGGAAGCTATCCAACAAACCGAGTGATCTGCGCCGAACTCCCCTTTTGCCCGGTCACGGCCCCTTGCTATGGGCGGGCGCGCGTGGCTCACTTGCCCGAAGGCTTGCCAAGGCCTGACCTGAAATGGAGACGATCGAATGACTTTCTGCACCCGCTTTGCTCTGCTGGCCACAACGCTTTGCGCGCTAGCCGCTTGCGTAGAACAGGAAATGCCCGAGGCCAGCGAGGGAGCGGCGCTTTATGCGGAGAATTGCGCGATATGCCATGGGCCCTTGGCGCGCGGGGATGGGCCGATTGCGGCGGGTCTCTCGCCCAAACCCAGTGATTTGACAAAGATCACCCGGCGCGCGGGCGATACGTTTCCGCGTGCAGCGGTGCTGTCAAAGATCGACGGCTATACCAAGCAACCCAAAGACGCCCAGATGCCGGAGTTCGGCCTGCTGTTGCGTGGTGCCACAGTGCCCGTGGATGTGGGCGGCAATCAGCCAAGCCCGGTGCCGCGCCCTCTGGCCGCATTGCTGGCCTATCTCGAAACGATCCAGCGCTAATCGCAGATCCCTGCGCGGGTTGCGCCCGCCCAAGGCAATTGCACTTGGGGGCGGGGGGCGGACCCCAAAGGCGGCACATCCATGACCTGTGCCAACATGGCGCGCAAACGATGGGTGCGCGGCGCGTCGGGGGCCAAGGCGCGACAGCAGACAAACTCTTCTACAATCGAGGCCTGCTGCTCGTAGCCAAAGGCGAGAAACTCGGCTTGGGTTTCGGGATCGAACAGATAGGGATCGTCTGAGGTGACATGCTCTAGGGCGCCTTTCAAAGGCGAATAGCCCGTGCGTGCCCGTTCCTGCCATTGCCAGATATGGGTCATCTCATGGGCAAAGAGCATGGCGCGGTCCAAGTCCATCGCGTCGGGCCAGCCAGCCAGAAAATCCTTGCGATAGATATCGCGGCGAAACCACACCGTGTGAAACCCTGCCATTGCTGCGGGGGCCACCCAAACCCGCCCTTCGGTGACGGGCGGATAGACCCGCTCGACACAGGTGACCCGAGGGCGCGGTTTGCGGCTGTTCAGATAAGGGGTCACGGCCAGATTGCCCGACAATCGAGTGCTCGTCTGGGCAAAGGATGGGCCGTGCAGTCCTGCCAGAAACGCGCGCTCATTGTCTGACAAGGGCCGCGCACAGCCTGTCACACCGAGCCAGATCAACAGACATACAATCACGCGTCGCATGTGCGAGATTGGCGCAGCCTAAACGCGGCTGGTCAAGCGCCTGACCTTGGGCGTTGCAAAATATTTCAACACCTGTCGCGGCAAAGGGCATGGCGGGGTGCCCCAAGTGCAGCCCGGTTCAGGCGCGCGGCAGGTCGTCTTCGAGATAATAGCGGATATTGTCTTGGAAACTCTCATCGGCTTCGAGGCCCAATTCCAATGACTTGCCTGCGCGAATGTCCCAGCGCCACCCCATGACAATGCGCTCGATCTCGGGCTGGCTTTCCCAGCGGATCAGCTTGGCGGGACCGGGGCCTGCGACGGCTGTCATCGCATCAATCAGTTGCTGAATGGTCCATATCCGGCCCGGCATGATCATGGCGCGGTTTTGGCCAAGCTTTTCCTCGGCCACTTCGGCGCCGCGCACGAGATTTTCAGCGCACATCCGCGGCGAGAGGTAAAAATGTGGAAACTCTGGTCCGACTGGGCAGATCGCCTCTTGGCCGTTCAACGGCTCGCGCAGGATTGAGGACATGAAGGACGAGGCCGCGCGGTTTGGTTTGCCGGGGCGCATTGAAATAGTGGGCAGGCGGAAGGCGCGGCCATCGATGAAGCCTTTGCGGGCATAGTCCTGCACCAGCATTTCGCCAATGGCTTTTTGGGTGCCATAGGACGTTTGGGGGTTGAGGACCACGTGGTCGGTGATCGGGTTCGGGGCCTCGCCGCCGAAGACGGCGATGGAGGAGGAGAAAACCAGTGTGGGTTTGGTGCCCAAGGCACGGGCGCGCTCGAGCACGGCCATTGTGCCTTGCAGGTTGATCTGCATGCCTGCCTCAAACTCGGCCTCTGCATGGGCGGAGACGATGGCGGCCAAGAGGTAGATCACATCGGTGCCTGCCGGAATGGCGGCGGCGACAGACGCGGGATTGGTGATGTCGCAGATCATCGTGTCGCAGCCTGCGGTGGCTGGGGGCATGACAATATCTGCCAGTGTGATGCGCGTGATGGATTTGCCTTTGAAGTGGCCGCGCGCGCAGAGGTTTTGCGCGAGTTTTTGGCCGACGACGCCGCCGCCGCCGAGGATGACGATATTCATCTGGAAACTCCCGAAAGGGCGGCAGGCACCAGCGCGCCGCGAAATTGAATGACGTTGGAGGCGAGGTGGATTGCTCTGCGCGCGGCCTCTGTTGCGGTTTGGTTCATGGCCAGCCCAGCCAGAAACGCCCCGGCGAAGCTGTCGCCAGCTGCTGTGGTGTCGACAGGATTTAGAACATTCGGAGGCGTATGTTTATCGCTGCTTTTCCCATCCCACAAGTGCACGGCGCCTGCGCCTTGTTTGACGGCGACGATCTGCGCGCCCAAGTTGGCGTAGCGGTCGCGGGTGATCTCGGGGGAGGTGTCGCCAAAGAGCGGCGCGTCTTCGTCGAAGGAGGGGAGCACGATGGATGCGGCGCGCGCGCCCAGTGTGACGCCTGCGCGCATTGCGTCGGTGCTTTCCCAGAGTCGGGGGCGCAGGTTGGTATCGAAGGCAACGGTGGCGCCGGCGTCGCGGGCGCAGGTGAGGACAGCGCAAAGGGTCTCGCGCCCTGCGGGCGGCAAGATGGCAAGGGTGATGGCCGAAAAGTGCAGCGTATGGTGGTCTTTTACGATTGCCTCAAGCCATGCTGGATCATCGGCAAGGGTTTTGGCGGCTGATTGGCTGCGCCAGTAAGAAAAGCTGCGTTCGCCTGCGTTCAGAGAAATCATATAGAGACCGACGGTGCGGCTTGGGTGGCGGCGCAGAGCGGTGGTGTCGATGCCTTGGGCCTCTATGAAGGCGGCCATTTCATCGGAGGCGGCATCGGAGCCGATCACCGAGCCAAATCCGACGTTCCAGTGTTTCGGCAGCAATTGGCGGGCATACCATGCGGCATTGAAGGTATCGCCAGCAAAGCCGCGCCGATAGAGGCCATCGCCTGCGTCCGAGAGCTCGACCATACATTCGCCAAGGGCGAGGAAGCGGCTCACAAGAGGCCTCGGGCGGCAAGGTTTCGCATCAAGGCCCCTGTGCCAAAGGTCCATTCCGGGGCTTCGGTGGACAGGCGCACCGTGTTTTCCAAAGCGCCCAAGTGGGGCTCGGCGATGGTCACGTGATCGCCGAGATGGTGGGTGAAGCCTTGGCCCGGGGCGTCGCGGTCTTCGGTTGGGGCAAAGAGCGTGCCGAGAAACAGCAAGAAGCCGTCGGGATATTGGTGGTGGCGACCAATGGTCTGTTTGACGATATCAGCCGGATCGCGCGAGATTTCCTGCATCGACGAGCGGCCCGTGAGGGTGAAGCCATCGGTGCCCGTGACTGTAAGGGTGAGTTCGGCGGCGCGGGCGGTGTCGAGGGAATAGGTTTCATCAAAGAGGCGGATGAACGGGCCGATGGCGCAACTGGCATTATTGTCTTTGGCTTTGGACAGTAGGAGCGCCGAGCGGCCTTCTACGTCCCGCAGGTTGACGTCATTGCCCAAGGTCGCCCCGAGAATATGGCCTTTGGACGAGACGGCGAGGACGATCTCTGGTTCGGGGTTGTTCCATTGGCTGATGGGATGCAGGCCAACCGTGGCGCCCCAGCCAACAGCGGCCATGGGTTGGCATTTGGAAAACACTTCGGCGTCGGGGCCAATGCCGACTTCCAGATATTGCGACCACATGCCTTCGGCTTGCAGCAAAGCTTTGACTTGCATGGCCTTTTCTGATCCGGGGACCAGACCGCGCAGGCTGTCGCCGATCATGGCTTGAACTTTGGTGCGGATTTCTTCGGCGCGGGTGAGGTCGCCTCCGGCGCGTTCCTCGATAACCCGCTCGAGCATGGAGCGGGCAAACGTCACGCCTGCGGCTTTGATGGCTTGCAGATCGGCGGGGGCGAGCAGGCGGAGGGCTTCGGGGTCGTCCGTCGGCGAGAGATCTGCAAGGGCGCAGACTGCTTCGCCGGGGGTTTCTCGGAGCCAGCCAACGGGATCGTGCAGCTCCAGCAAGGCCGAGAGCGTCGGCACGGCGGGGCAGGTGACATCATGGAGATGACCTGCGCGGAGTGTAACGACGGCTGGGCCGATGCCGGGACGCCAGAGGCGGCCAATGAAAGTGCCGGCGGAAAATGCGGTCGGGTTCATTTCACTTCCCCCATTTCAGCACGACGGGGTCGAGCGGGGCCAAGAGGTTGAGCAGCATTGTTGCTGTGGGGGCGGGCAGGGGAGCGATGGGATGGCGGCAGTAGGCGGAGTGGAACACGCCGCCCGCAACCATGGCAACCTTGGCGGCGCGAAAGCCGCATTGGCGGTTTTCGTGGTTGATGGCGGGCAAGATCCGGGCATAGCCCGCTGCAGCTTTGTCCTGTGCGCCTGCGAGCCAGTGCCGCACCACAGGGCCGATAAGGTCGGGGATCATCGCAGAGGTCATGCAGCCGCGTGCGCCTGCGTCGAGATCGGCCAGAAGCGAAATGCCTTCTTCTCCGTCAAAAGGCCCTTCGATGGCCGTGCCTGCTTCGGCCAGCAATGCGCGAAGTTTGGATGCGGTGCCCGCACATTCGATTTTGAAAAGCGTCAGCATCTCGATCTCGCGCGCCATCCGCGCCAGAAGCGCCACGGGCAGATCGACGCCCGAGAGCGGCGCGTCTTGCAGCATGATTGGAATGCCGACGGCCCCAACGGCGCGGAATTGTTCAAAGGTTTGCTCTGGCGTGCCTTTGAGGAGTGCGCCGTGATAGGGCGGCATCATCATGACGGCGGAGGCCCCCAATGCCTTTGCTTCATGGGCGCGCGCGACCACAAGAGGGGTGGCGAAATGTGAAATCGTGACGATGACGGGCACGCGGCCTGCGATATGTTCAAGGCAAAGGCGGGTCAGAATGGCGCGTTCGGCGTCTGAGATCAGGAATTGCTCGGAGAAATTGGCAAGGATGCAGATGCCATCAACCCCTTGATCCACCATGCAATCGAGTGCGCGTTTCATCCCGTCGAGATCAAGGCTGCCATCGTCATGAAATGGGGTCGGGGCTACGGGCCAGACACCAGAGGGAGATTTCATCATTCGTCGACCCGTCTGTTGCAGATATAGGGGAGCAGCCAAGATGCTGAAGCGCGTTTGGCGCGGCGAGGGTGTATCGGGGCGGTGTGTGTCACGCCAAAGCACTCCAGACCGAAAGGGCGACGACGCCGAGAAGGGCACAGGCCATCACGATATTGATGCGGCGCTGGGTGCGCGGGGCGAGGTTGAGGCGGCGCAGCGCGACGCCCGCCCAGAGCCAGCCCAAGTGAATGGGAATCCAGATTGCGTTCATGATCAACAGCTTGAGCGCAGTTTCCCCGGCAAGATTTCCAGCCCAGAAGGGAAACCCGGTGATCAGCGCCGAATTGACCGCATAGGCCTTGGGATTGACCATTTGCAGAAAGACACCGGCGCGCAGGCCCGGCGCGTTTTGCGTTTCGATGAAGGCAATGCGGGCGCCGGCAAAGGCGATTTTTGACGCCAGAAAAAGCAGGTAGCCTGTGGAGGCCGCCATGAGCACGTACCGCAGCCAAGGCAGGGACAGCACGATGGCCGCCAATCCCGAGATGACGGCAAAGGTCACAAGATTTGTGCCGATAAAGAGACCCGCCACATAGCGCAGCCCCGCCCGAAAGCCAAAGGCCGAGCCAACGCCAGCCGTCGAAAGCACCCCTGGCCCCGGCGTGATGATCAAGAGCACGACCGCGGCGGCAAAGGTGAGGCCCCCTGTGATAATCTCTGGGGTCATGCGTCAGCGAAGGTCAGATGCACCTTCATCGATTGCGCGCGGTCGGCGGCGGTGGCGAAGGCCGCGGCGTAATCCGCCAGCGGGAACGTATGGGTGAGCAGTGGTTTCACGTCGATCAGGCCTTTGAGCATCAAGGTCACGGCGGTGGCAAATTCCTCGTGGAAGCGGAAGGAGCCTGTAAGGCGGAGTTCCTTGGCGGTGATGGCCATCATCGGGAGTGTCATATCGCCAGAAAGGCCCAGTTGCACGATCTGTCCCCGTGGGCGCAGCGCCGGGATCGCCGCGCGCAGGGCAGGTTCGGCACCAGAGCATTCAAAGAGCACATCAACGCAGCCTTTGGCGCGTTGATAGGGCGCCAGCGCGTCTGGAGTGTTTGCGGTGTTGACGGTGACATCGGCCCCGGCGCTTCGGGCATAGTCCAAGGCACGGTCGGAAATATCGGTGGCGATGATCTCGGCGGCGCCAGCACGGCGGGCCGCGCATATCGTCAGAACGCCAATCGGCCCGCAGCCTGTGACAAGCACGCGCGTTCCGGTCAATCCGCCCGCTTGGCGCACAGCATGAAGGCAGACGGCGAGTGGTTCGGCCATTGCCGCCTCAGAGGCGGTGAGGCCATTGGCCAGCACGCATTGGCGGGCATCGGCAATAAGCGCTTCGCGAAACGCGCCCTGAATATGGGGGAAGGGCATTGCAGAGCCGTAGAACCGCATGTTGAGGCAGTGATTGGGCAATCCGCGCAGGCATTCGCCGCAGTCACCGCAAGGGCGGGAGGGCGAGACCGCAACAAGATCGCCAATGGCCAGATCAACAACGCCTGCGCCCAGAGCCGTGACGCGGCCTGACACCTCATGGCCAAGGATCATTGGTTGCTTGAGGCGCACAGTGCCAAAGCCCCCATGATTGAAATAGTGCAGGTCCGAGCCGCAAATCCCGCCACGAAGTAGGGCGATTGACACTTCGCCCTTCCCAGGCTCTGGCGCATTGCAGTCTTCGAGCCGCAGGTCTTTCGCGCCATAGGCATAGAGTGCTTTCATCGCCTCACCATCCTCCCCGATGCAGCCGGGTTGCACCCCGGCGGAAATGGTATACCATTTCCAAAGAGAATGGGGCGAGGGCTGCGGGATTGTCAACCGCAGCTGAAAGGGAGAGCGATGACACTTTTCGATCTGACGGGGCGGCGGGCGTTGATCACAGGGGCTTCGATGGGCATCGGCTATGCTTTGGCCCGAGGGCTGGCGGCCGCTGGGGCGACTGTCGTGCTCAATGCGCGCGATGCGCGCCGACTTGAAGCGGCAGCAGCGGCTTTGAGAGAGCAGGGCGCAAATGTCGAGACGAGCGTGTTTGACGTAACCGATGGCGCAGGCGTGCGGGCTGCGGTGGACCAGATGGAAACCGAGGGGCGCGCCATCGACATCTTGGTAAATAACGCCGGCATGCAGCATCGCGGCCCTTTGGAGGATTTCCCCGAGGAGGCCTTTGATCGGTTGATGAAAACCAACGTCTATTCGGCGTTTTTTGTGGGGCAGGCTGTGGCGCGGCACATGATCGGGCGCGGGCGTGGCAAGATCCTCAATATCGCGTCGGTACAGACCGCACTCGCCCGGCCCGGCATAGCGCCCTACACGGCGACCAAAGGGGCCGTGGCCAATCTTACCAAAGGCATGGCGACTGATTGGGCAAAATATGGTCTCAATTGCAATGCCATAGCGCCGGGGTATTTCGAGACGCCGCTAAACGCCGCGCTTGTGGCTGACCCGGCCTTCTCGGAGTGGCTGGCCAAGCGCACACCTCAAGGGCGCTGGGGGCGCGTCGAAGAGCTGGTCGGGGCGGCAGTTTTTCTGGCGTCAGATGCGTCCAGCTTTGTGAACGGGCACACGCTCTTTGTTGATGGCGGGATCACGGCAAGCCTCTGACGACTAGAGCACGGCCTGCAATAGCCAAAGCGTGCCCATGCCTGCCCCAATCGCGCCGATGACTGAAAACCGCAATCCGACAATAAACGCCGCCGCCGCTGCGATCAATCGAACCGGGTCTACCTCGCCACCTGTGGCAGAGGGCCAAAGCACCATCGGTGTCACCATGGCGGGCAACACCGCGACGCCCACATATTTCAGATGGCGCATCGCCCAATCAGGCAATTGGCGCCGTCCGAGAAAGCCCAAGAACGAAAAGCGGATCAAAAAGGTGCCGATGCCGAGTGCGGCGGTGAGGGACCAAAAGCTGACAGGATCAAGTGTCATGCCGGTGTCCTGCGCTGCGCGATGCGCCGCTCGGTCTCGGCACCGACCAGCATGGCCACAAAGGCCGCCAGGAGCAGCCCCACACCCGTGGGCAGGGGCGCAAAGAGCATCGCAAACACCACAGAGGTGAAGGCGGCCAAAATATGTGGCAAGCTCCGCAGCATCGGCGCAATCAGCGCGATAAAGCAAACCGGTGCAGCGAAATCGAGAGACCAGGTGGCCGGGATCGATTCTCCGATCAAAGCCCCAGTCAGTGTCGCGCCATACCAAAGCGGGCAGATCAGCAGCATTGCTCCGAAATAAAACGCCACCTTCTCGCCCTTGCTCATGGCGGGGTTGTCTTCAAACTCTCGTCCCGCCACGGCATAGGCCTGATCCACCATGAGATATGCCATCAGCGCCCGCTGCCAGATCGGCGCATGGCCTAAATGCGGCACGAGCGCTGCGGAATACATCGCCATTCGCAGATTGACCGCCAAAGCGGCAAAAAGCGCTAAAAAGGCGGAGGCATTCTCTTGCAAAAGCGAAAGAGCGGTGAACTGCGACGCGCCGGCAATGACCAGGACCGACATCGCCATCGTCTCGATCAAATCGAGCCCGGCATCTCGCGCAACTACTCCAAAAAGCACACCGAATGGCACGGCCGCCACGACAAACGGCGCACAGGCCCACCAGCCACGCCAGAACGCCGCACGCAAGGTTGGGTCACTATAGGAGGTCAAAGAGGCACGCATGGCGCGTCGCTACCGTGCCTTTCGTCGAAGTGCCAGAGGGGCTGATGGCTTTCTCTTTGCAAAAAATATCCCCGGGGGAGTTTGAGGGGGCAGGCAGCCCCCTCATGCTGCCGCTGTCGCCTGCGGCTCTTGGTTGGAGGCTGCGCGATTATGCTTGATTTTGGTATACCAGACTGATGGTATACCATTTTAAAGAGGGCGGCGCCCGGGAGCGCTGGGAAGGAATGTAATGTCTGATACACGTGCAAACAAGCGGTTCCGCAGTCAAGAATGGTTTGATAACCCCAACAATCCCGGCATGACGGCGCTTTATGTCGAGCGCTATCAGAATCAGGCCTATACGCGCGAAGAAATCCAGAGCGAGCGGCCGATTATCGGTATTGCCAACACAGGGTCCGATATTGCGCCTTGCAACAAGATCCACGTTTTCTTGATGGACCGGATCAAGGCGGGAATCCGGGATGCGGGCGGGGTGCCGATGGAATTTCCGGTGCACCCCATTCAGGAGACGGGAAAGCGCCCGACGGCTGCGCTGGATCGCAACCTCACTTACCTCAGCTTGGTTGAGGTCTTGCATGGCTATCCCCTTGACGGCGTCGTGTTGTGCACGGGCTGTGACAAGACCACGCCTGCGCTTTTGATGGGGGCTGCGACGGTGGATATTCCGGCGATTGCGCTCAATGGCGGGCCAATGCTCGATGGGTGGTGGAAGGGCAAACGTGCCGGATCAGGGACGATCGTGTGGGAATCGCGCCGTCTTTTGGCCGAAGGAAAGATTGACTACGAAGAGTTCATGAGCCGGGTATGTGCCTCGGCTCCGTCCTTGGGGCATTGCAACACGATGGGGACAGCCTCGACGATGAACGCAATGGCCGAAGCGCTGGGCATGTCCTTGACAGGCAACTCCGCGATCCCTGCGCCGTTCCGGGAGCGGATGGCGATGGCTTATGAGACGGGCAAGCGTGCGGTGCAGATGGTATATGAGGACCTCAAACCCTCGGATATTCTGACGCGGGAAGCCTTTGAGAACGCGATTGTCGTCAATTCGGCCATTGGTGGATCGACCAATGCGCCGCCGCATTTGCAGGCGATTGCACGGCATGCCGGGGTGGAGCTGCATGTGAAGGATTGGCAGACTGTCGGGTTTGACGTGCCGCTCTTGGTGAATATGCAGCCTGCGGGCGCATATCTGGGCGAGAGCTTTTACCGCGCGGGCGGGGTGCCTGCGGTTATGGGAGAGCTTCGCAAGGCCGGACGCATTCATCAGGGGGCCATGACGGCGACGGGGCGGACCATGGGCGAGAACCTTGCGCCTTGGCAAAGCGAAGACACGGATGTGATCAAGAGCTATGACGCGCCTATGCGGGAGAATGCCGGGTTCTTGGTGCTTTCGGGCAATCTTTTTGACTCGGCCTTGATGAAAACCTCGGTGATTTCAAAAGATTTCCGCGAGCGGTTTTTGCTCAAGCCCGGAGCGGAAGGTATTCATGAGGCGCGGGCCATCGTGTTTGAAGGGCCGGAGGATTATCACGACCGTCTTAATGATCCGGCTTTGGAGATTGATGCGGAGTGTATCTTGTTCATCCGTGGGGTGGGCTGTGTGGGCTATCCCGGTTCGGCGGAGGTGGTGAATATGCAACCGCCTGATGCGCTGATCCGGGCAGGTGTGCAGCATTTGCCCACCGTCGGGGATGGGCGCCAGTCGGGCACCTCGGAAAGCCCGTCTATTCTGAACGCCTCGCCGGAATCGGTCGTTGGGGGGGGGCTTGCCTATCTCAAGACGGGGGATCGGGTGCGGCTTGATCTCAATGCCTGCACTTTGGACGCTTTGGTGCCGGAGGATGAATGGGCGGGGCGCAAGGCGGCATGGGTGCCGCCTGTGATCGAGCATCAGACGCCATGGCAGGAGATTTATCGCCAGCATGTGGGGCAGCTTTCCGATGGGGGCTGTTTGGAATTGGCGACGGTTTATCGCCGTGTGGCGCAGAAATTGCCGCGCGATAACCACTAAGCGCGCGATTTTTCGCGTCAAATTGACCTTGTGATAGAAGGGCGGGCCGGAAAGACTGGCCCGCAAAGAGACAGCTGCTGCGGGCAGGGGGAGACCAGCGATGAAAACGATCATGATCACCGGGGCAGGCAGCGGCGTGGGCCGTGTGACGGCGCGGGCGTTTTTGGCCGCGGGGTGGCATGTTGTCCTGACGGGACGGCGAGAGGCGCCGCTGGTGGAAACAGCAGGCGGCCATGCCAATGCGCGGATTATTCAGATGGATGTGTCTGATGCGGCGTCCGTTGAGGCGGGATTTGCCGCAGTGGAAGCAGAGTTCGGACGGCTTGATGCTTTGTTCAACAATGCGGGTGTAAGTCTGAAATCGACGATGATCGACGAGATCAAGGTCGAGGATTGGATGAACCTTTGCAATATCAACATCACGGGGATGTTCTTGTGTGCGCGCGCGGCTTTTGGCCTGATGCGGCGGCAAGCGCCGCAAGGTGGGCGGATCATCAACAACGGGTCTGTTTCGGCGCATGTGCCACGCTATGGCTCGGTGCCTTACACGATGTCGAAACATGCGGTGACGGGGCTGACGCGCACGCTGTCGCTGGATGGGCGGCAGTTCAATATTGCCTGTGGGCAGGTAGATATCGGCAATGCGCTGACAGAGATGGCCCATGCGATGACGCAAGGCGTGCCGCAGGCCGATGGGTCGATCAAGGTAGAGCCGGTGATGGACGCGACGCATGTGGCCTCGTCGGTGCTGCATATGGCGGAGCTACCGCTGTCGGCGAATGTGCAGTTCATGACTGTGATGGCGAGCGCGATGCCGTTTATTGGCCGGGGCTGACGCCGGGTTCGGGCGGGCTATTCCGAGGGATGGACGGATCGGCGCGTTGTGGTGATTGACAGGCGGGTGTGAGGCAGAGGAAGCTCGCGCCATGACACATCAAAACGCGCTCCGTGACATCCTTGAAACCCCGGATATGGGGATCATCCTTTCAGACGGTTGCCGCTTGTCAGCGCGGGTTTGGATGCCACAGGACGCGGCGGACGATCCTGTTCCTGTAATTTTGGAATATCTCCCGTATCGCAAGCGCGATGGCACCTGCGCGCGTGATGCGCTGACGCATCCGTGGTTTGCCAAGCGGGGCTATGCCTGCCTGCGGGTGGATATGCGCGGCAATGGCGATAGCGAAGGGCTGATGGAGGATGAATATACGCCGCAAGAATTGGCCGATGCTTGCGAGGTGATCGCATGGGCCGCTGCCCAGCCTTGGTGCAATGGCCGGGTGGGAATGATGGGGATCAGTTGGGGTGGGTTCAACAGCTTGCAAGTGGCGGCGCTGCAACCTGATGCGCTCAAGGCGATTGTGACGCTGTGCTCGACGGTGGATCGGTATGCTGACGATATTCATTACAAGGGCGGGTGCCTGTTGAATGAGAATTTGGGGTGGGGGGCCACGATGTGGGCCTATTCCTCACGCGCGCCGGACCCGGCCTTGCGGGAGGATTGGCGCAAGATTTGGCTGGAGCGTTTGGAGCATGAGCCGTTTTTACCGGAAGTTTGGCTGCGCCATCAAAATCGGGATGATTATTGGCAGCACGGATCGGTTTGCGAGGATTTCAGCGCGATAAAGGCAAAGACCTTGGCCGTGGGCGGCTGGGGGGACAGCTACAAGAACGCGGTGCCGCAATTGGTTGCGGCCTTGCCGGGGGCAAAGGGGATTGTTGGGCCATGGGTGCATAAATATCCGCATTTTGCTGTGCCCGGCCCGCGTATCGGGTTTTTGCAGGAAGCCGAGCGCTGGTGGGCGCGTTGGTTGAAGGATACCCCGACAGGGGTGGAGGATGATCCCGATTACACGGTCTATCTGATGGATGGGGTGCGCCCGGCGACGTGGTATCTGGAGCGGCCGGGACGGTGGATTGTGGCCGATGCCTCGGGCGGAGAGGTGACGCGGCATCATTTGGCCGGGCAGGCTTTGGCCGCGACACCGGGGCCTGTCGAGGCTTTGGTGGCGTCGCCGCAGCATACGGGGGGCGATAGCGGGGAATATTGCGCGATTTGGTTGGGCCCGGAAATGCCGGGTGATCAGCGGGCGGATGACGCGCTTTCGATGGTTTGGGAGGGCGATACGCTGGCGCAGGACTGCGCGATTTCAGGTGCGCCGCATGTGGCTTTGCGGCTGATGTCCGACAAGCCCTTGGGGCAGATCGCGGTGCGGCTGTGCCATGTGCATCCTGATGGCGCGACGACGCGGATCACCTATGGCGTGCTCAATCTGGCGCATCGCAATGGGCACGCCCGCCCAGAGCCTCTGCCGGTGGGCGAGGTCGTAGAGGTGGCGCTGGATCTTGACCACATCGCCTATTGCGTCCCAGCCGGGCATCGGTTGCGTTTGGCGGTGTCGAATGCCTATTGGCCGCTGCTGTGGCCCAGCCCAGAAGCAGGGCAATTGACTATCTCGGGGGGCTATGTGGATGTGCCTTGCGTGGTGCGCCCGCGGCGCGATGAGCGGGTGTTCCCAGAGCCAGACAGTGAGGCGGCGTGGGAGACAGAGCCGCTGCGCGCGGGCGACAATAGCCGTCGTGTGGTGACGGATATGAAAACTGGCGAGATCACCTTGGAAATTGTGGATGATTTCGGCCTGCGGCGCGATTCGGACCATGGGCTGATTTCGGGGTCGGTGGCGCGAGAGTGGTGGACGATCCATCCTGACGACCCGCTTTCAGCGCGGGGTCGGACGCATTGGACTGAGGAAATGGCGCGCGACGGGATTGTGCTTCGCACGGAAACTTTCACGGAAATGTGGTCGGACGCAGCAGAGTTCCATCTTGCCGGGCGGATTGAGGCCTATGAGGGTGAAAAACTGTTTTACAGCCGTAAGGTGAGTGCTCGCGTGCCGCGTGACCACAGATGAGAGAATGACAAAAAAGTTCGGGATTTTTCTTGATAACCCGGGCGCAATGGGCATTGTTGACTCATCAGTCAATGTCACCGGAACAAACCGGGGCGCCTTTTCGATGGCCAATAGGGAGGCTACCATGAACGACCGCGATCAACAGATCTCGCATTTTACCAAACTCGCAGCGAAGGGCCGCATGACGCGGCGCGAATTCGTTGGCCGTATGACCGCATTGGGCGTGACCGCGGCAATGGCCAATGTCATGCTGTCAAATGCCGCGAAAGCGGCGGGGCCTGTCAAGGGCGGCACGCTCAAGATCGGTTCGGTTGGTGGCGAGAGCACCAACACGCTGGATCCGGCATTGGCTGCGAGCCAAGTGCCCTATCACAACCTGCACAGCTTTGGCGAAACGCTGGTTGAAGTCGCCGCCGATGGCAGCATCGGCTATCGTTTGGCAGAATCCGTGGAATCGACACCCGACGCGAAAACTTGGCGTTTCAAGATCCGTTCCGGTGTGGAGTTCCACAATGGTCAAACCGTGACCGCGCAAGACGTAATGCGGACTATGGAGCGCCATTCGAACGAAGAGTCGAAGTCGGGCGCGCTTGGCATCGTGAAGGGCATCGAGTCGATGTCGGTTGATGGTGATACGTTTGTCGTCAACCTTGGCACGGCCAACGCTGACCTTCCCTATTTGATGGCGGATTACCACCTGATGATCCAGCCCGATGGCGGCTTTGACAATCCAGCGGCGGGGATCGGTTCGGGCGCTTACATGCTGGTCTCGGACGAGCCGGGTGTGCGTCACCTGTGGAAAAAGAACCCGAACTATTGGGACAGCACCCGCGGCCATGTGGACGAGATCGAGATCATCGTCATCAACGACTCAACTGCCCGTATGGCGGCGTTGCAGTCGGGTCAGGCGCATATCGTCAACCGCGTCGATCCAAAGGTTGCAGGACTTCTGAGCCGTGCGCCGGGCGTACAAGTGGTAAACACCGGAGGCCCTGGCCACTATGTGTTCATCATGCATTGCGACACCGCACCTTTCGACAACAACGACCTGCGTTTGGCGCTGAAATATGCAATCAACCGTCAGGAAATGGTGGACAAGATCCTGCAGGGCTATGGGTCGGTGGGCAATGACTTCCCGATCAACAGTGCCTATCCGCTTTTCGACAACTCGATCCCGCAGCGTGAGTATGATGCGGCCAAAGCGGCAGAGCATTATAAGAAATCCGGCCATGATGGCAGCCCCATCGTGCTGCGTGTGGCCGATGGTGCCTTCCCGGGTGCGGTGGATGCGGCAGCGCTCTTCCAGCAGTCGGCCGCTGCGGCGGGTATTCCGCTGGAAATCAAGCGGGAGCCAAACGACGGTTACTGGTCGGAAGTCTGGAACAAGCAACCCTTCTGCGCCTCGTATTGGGGTGGCCGTCCGGTGCAGGACCAGATGTATTCCACCGCCTATCTCTCGACGGCTGACTGGAACGACACGAAGTTCAAGAGCGAGGCCTTCGACGCCAAGCTTCTGGCCGCTCGTGCCGAGCTGGACGAGACCAAGCGCAAGGGCCTTTACAGCGAAATGGCCAATATGCTGCGCGACGAAGGCGGCCTGATCTGCCCGATGTTCAACGACTATGTTGATGGTATCTCGGACAAGCTTCAGGGCTGGGAAAAGGATGGCACGGGTGAACTCATGGGTGGCCGCGCCAGCCAAGTTTGCTGGCTCGCCTGATCCGGGTCTGGCATAGATGCACCCGATTTTGAAATTGGTGCTCCAGCGCATTGCGCTGGGGCTCCTGCTTCTTCTCGCCGCCTCGGCGCTGATTTTTGCTGGGACAATGATCCTGCCGGGTGATGTCGCGCAGTCAATCCTTGGGCAATCCGCAACTCCACAATCATTGGCTAATCTGCGTCAGGAACTCGGCCTCGATGTGCCTCCGGTTCAGCGGTATTTCAACTGGCTTGGCGGTGTCTTGCAGGGCGATCTGGGGACCTCGCTGACCAATCGGCTCGATATTGCCGAAACGATGGGCCGACGCTTGGGCAATACGATGTTCCTTGCGTTTTGGGCCGCAGTGATCTCGGTGCCTTTGGCGATTTTCTTGGGTCTTTTGGCTGTGCGCTATGAAGGCCGCTGGCCTGACAAGCTGATTTCGGGGGTCACCTTGGCCTCGATTTCCATCCCGGAATTCCTGATTGGCTATGTGCTGATCTATTTCGTGGCTGTGAAGATGCGGCTTTTCTCATCGGTTGCGATGATCAATGACAGCATGAGCCTGTTGGAAAAGCTCAACGCCATTGCGCTGCCTGTGATGGTGCTGACGCTGGTCGTTTTGGCGCATATGATGCGGATGACACGCGCGGCGATCCTTAATGTGATGCAATCTGCTTATATTGAGACGGCAGAGCTGAAAGGCCTGTCATCCTTCATGGTGATTGCGCGTCACGCCTTTCCCAATGCGATTGCCCCGATTGTGAATGTGGTGATGCTGAACCTTGCCTATCTGGTGGTTGGCGTTGTGGTGGTTGAGGTGGTCTTTGTCTATCCGGGCATGGGACAATACCTTGTGGACCATGTGGCCAAGCGCGATGTGCCTGTGGTGCAAGCCTGCGGACTGGTCTTTGCGGCCGTTTACATCGGGCTGAATATGATCGCGGACATTGTCTCGATCCTCTCCAATCCAAGACTGAGGCACCCGAAATGATCCGTATGCCAGTCTCGGCCATGATTGGCCTGTTTTTTACTGCGCTCTATTTTCTGGCGGCGATTTTCGCCCCGGTGATCGCCCCCTACGGCATGGCCGAAGTGGTGGGGGATGTTTGGGAGCCGATGAGTGCGGAGCATTGGCTCGGCACGGATTCCATCGGGCGCGACCTGCTGACGCGGATGATTTACGGCGGGCGCACGACGATTTTCATCGCGACGATGGCGACGATCCTCAGCTTCACAACTGGGTCTGTTTTGGGCTTTCTAGCGGCGACAGTTGGGGGATGGGTTGATCAGGCGCTGTCGCGCTTCGTGGATTTGATGATGGCCATTCCGTCACTGATTTTCGCGCTGGTGGTGCTGTCGGTGATGCCTGTTACGGTCACGGTGCTGATCTTTGTGATGGGGCTGTTGGATGCGACGCGGGTGTATCGCCTTGCGCGGGCGGTCGCGGTGGATATCACGGTGATGGATTACGTTGAAGCGGCGCGCCTGCGGGGCGAGGGCCAAGTCTGGGTGATTTTCCGCGAGATCCTGCCCAATGCCTTGTCACCTTTGGTGGCGGAGATGGGGCTGCGGTTCATCTTTATGGTGCTTTTCGTTTCGACGCTGTCGTTCCTAGGCCTTGGAGTCCAGCCACCCGGTGCGGACTGGGGAGGAATCGTTAAGGAAAACAAGGAAGGTATCGTCTATGGCATTTCCGCCGCATTGGTGCCGGCCTTTGCAATTGCGACTCTGGCCATTTCGGTGAACCTCGTGGCGGACTGGGTTCTCAACCGCACCACCTCGCTGAAAGGGGGCCGCTAATGGGCGATATTCTGCTCGATGTGCGCGACCTGAAAATTGGCGCGACAATCCATCCTCCGGGTGAGAAATCCCGCGATATTGAGATTGTGAAAGGCGTTTCCTTTACACTGGAGAAGGGCCGGGTTTTGGGGCTCATCGGGGAATCCGGGGCGGGGAAGTCGACGATCGGGCTGTCATCCATGGCTTATGGCCGGGGCGGTTGCCAGATCACTGGGGGCGAAGTTTTCCTGAACGGGCGTGACATTCTCAAGGCCGGTGCGCGGGGGTTGCGCGCTGTGCGGGGCGCGGAAGTGACCTATGTGGCACAATCGGCCGCAGCGGCGTTTAACCCGGCGAAAAAGCTGATGGAGCAAGTCACCGAAGCGGCGGTGCATCATGGGTGCTGCTCGCGGGCTGAGGCCGAGGCGCGTGCCATCGTGCTGTTTGAAAAGCTGGGCCTACCCAAACCCGAGAGCTTTGGTGAGCGTTACCCACATCAGGTGTCTGGGGGCCAGTTGCAGCGGGCGATGACGGCAATGGCGCTGTGCCCGGAGCCGGATCTGGTGGTGTTCGACGAGCCGACCACGGCTTTGGATGTGACGACCCAAATCGACGTGCTGGCTGCGATCAAGGATGCTATTCGCGATACGGGTGTGGCCGCCCTGTATATCACCCATGATCTGGCGGTGGTGGCGCAGGTCTCGGACGAGATCATGGTGCTGCGAAACGGGCTGATGGTTGAGCATGGCGAGACCGATCAGATCATCAATCGTCCCGCCCAAGACTATACGCAGGCTTTGGTGTCGGTGCGCTCGATTGATCACAAGGAAAAGGCGGCGGCGGCACCTGTGCTGACAGTCGAGGGGATTACAGCACGCTACCGCGGCACGAAGTTTGATGTGCTGTCTGATGTGAACGTCTCGCTGAGCGCAGGGCAAACCCTTGCGATTGTGGGGGAATCTGGCTCTGGCAAGTCGACGTTGGCGCGGGTTATCACCGGGCTCTTGCCGCCTTCGGCGGGCAACGTGACCTTCGCAGGGCGTCGATTGTCGGCCGATCTGAAGGCGAGAACCCGCGACGATCTGCGGGAATTGCAGATGATTTACCAGATGGCCGATGTGGCGATGAACCCGCGTCAGACCGTGGGGACGATTATCGGGCGGCCTTTGGAGTTTTACTTTGGGCTGCGGGGCGAGGCGAAGCGAAAGCGGATTCAGGAACTGCTGGACCAGATCGAAATGGGCGCGGGCTATATCGACCGCTACCCTGCGGAATTGTCGGGCGGACAAAAGCAGCGCGTATGTATCGCGCGGGCTTTGGCGGCCAAGCCGAAGCTGATCATTTGCGACGAAGTCACTTCGGCGCTTGATCCGCTGGTGGCGGATGGCATCCTTAAGCTGTTGCTAGACCTGCAAAAAGCAGAGGATGTGGCCTATCTCTTTATCACGCATGACTTGGCCACGGTGAAGGCCATCGCGGATTCGATCGCGGTGATGTTCAAGGGGCGGGTGGTGCGCTATGGCACGAAAACGGATGTGCTGACGCCGCCGTTTGATGATTACACCGACCTGCTGTTGGGGTCTGTGCCAGAGATGCGCTTGGGGTGGCTGGAAGATGTTCTGGCGTCGCGGCGTATGCAGAGTGCGGATAATTAATCCGGTCAGGCCTAGGAAAGTCCCATGGAAAACAAGCTGTTGCTGATTATTCTCGATGGGGTGCCGCTGCGGAATTGGCGGCGCTTGTTTGGCAACCTTGAGGGATGGGTGGCCTCGGGAGAAGCGCAGACATGGACGATGCGCTCGGTTTTGCCATCGACTTCGGCCTCCTGCTATGCGTCGATTCACACCGGAGTGACGCCGCAGCAGCATGGGTGCACGGGCAATGGAAATGTCTTTCGCCTTGATTTTCCAGACGTTTTTTCCCAGGTCCGCAAGGGTGGTGGGGTGACTGGAGCGGTGACGCATAGTTTCTGGTCGCAGTTCTTTAATCGTCATCCTTTCGATCTGGTGCGCGATCTCGAATATGATGAGCCAGACAGCGAAACCATAAATCATGGGCGCTTTCACACCATGACCGGCTATGGCCAGATCAATCAGATGACGCCTTCGGACGTGGATCTTTTTGCAACGCTTTCAATGCTTTGCGGGCGTTTTGGCCTGAATTACGGGATCTTGCACACCTGCACGCTCGACAGTATGGGGCACCGTTTCTATCACGATTGTGAGGAAATGGACCATGCCTGCTATGTGATGGATGAGATGTTGGCCCCCTTCCTGCGGAAATGGCGGGACGCGGGGTATGAGGTGATTGTCACGGCCGATCACGGGCAAGATGAACGTGGGCATCACGGCGGAAAAACCCCACTACAACAAGAGTTTGCGCTGTATTACTTTGGCCCGGCCAAGGGGCCGGAACCAGATGTGATGCTCGATCAGCTGCAATTGGCGCCAACGATCCTGAGCCGATTGGGGGCACCTATTCCCGCAACAATGACTGCAAAGCCGTTCTTGGCCTGAGCCTGTTGAGGCACAGGTTAAGCAAAGCTGAGCGCTGCGGTTTATGGCGTTAACGCTTGCCCAAATGAGCAAGATCGCGTGTATGATTTGCGTATGGTTGCCGTATGGCTGGCGTCATGCGCTGCGGTGTTAAGCATTTCTAAGTGGTTAATTGGGTTATGCGCGTGATGATGCGCGTGAAACTTTCGCGGGCGCGGGCCACTGTGGTGCGCGCACGCAGATAGCCATGCACCAAACCCGGTTCTTCGATCAGCTCGGCCATGACCCCAGCAGACTGGAGGGCAGCGATATAGTCGCGGGCGTCATCAGAGATGGGATCACATTCCGCGGCGACGGCCACCGTGGGGGGGAGCCCGGCGAAGGAGGTATCGCACAGCGGTGCCCAGCTGGGGTCGCCCTCGGGCACAAGGCCATTGGGGGCGCGGATGGTTTTGTAAAAGAGCACGTCATCGCGCGTGAGCATTGGCGCATGGGCGTGCTCAAGATAGCTGCCCGCGTCGATATTGCCGCCAAGGCCGGGATAGATCAGCACCTGACCAAGCAGACCGGGCGCGCCGCGCAGGCGGTGGGCAACCGCAGCAGCAAGGGTGCCACCGGCGCTGTCGCCGACGAGAAGGATGGGGCCTTGGGCGAGGGCGGCTTGCGCGACGGCCAGAGCATCCTCGAAAGCGGCTGGATGTTTGTGCTCGGGCGAGAGGCGATAATCGGCGGAGGTGACGCTAAGCCCGGTACGGGCGCAAATTTCGGCACAGATGTCGTCATGGCTATCCAGCCCGCCGACGACAAAGCCACCGCCATGAAAATAGACAACGCGGACTGCGCTTGGGGTGGGGCCTTGGTAGTGACGGCAGGGCACGCCTGCGAGCAGGCTATCGGCAACGACGATGCCTTGGGGATATCCTTGGAAGAATTCGCGGCACATTCCATCATAGATGGCGCGTTGTTTTTCGATGGGAAAGCTGGCGGTTTCAGGGGGGTAGAAACTGTCGGTGCGGTGGATGAATTGCCATGTTTCGCTGTCTATCCGCGCCGAATAGTCCATTTTTGTTCTCTCCAAACCGCTTATTTCCCTTTAAATACACACGAAATATGCCCCCGTCATGGCAAATTGGCAGCATATACCCCCTTTGGATGTGTATTTTGCCCAAACGGACTAAATAATATCTAGTCGTAGATTCCATCATTTGTTATGGTTGACGCAGAAACAAACAGGCGTTCGGCTCGAACCGGACCGCCAAGAGGCTAGAGCGGTGGTGTCATGAAGGCGATTGATTTCGTCGTCCGTACAAGTGCGGGCGCAGTTCAGTTTGGTGAAGTTGCAGCTTCGGGCGGACAGAGCCAGATCTCGGCGGAAGCAGGATCGGAGATTTCCCTGAATTTGAGGCAGGCGGATGTGGCGGGCTATGCGCGCGACGGAAGCAGTCTTGAAATCACGCTGGCCGATGGCCGGGTGGGGTGATCGAAGATTACTTCTCGGGCGATTTGCCAGTGGGGCGTCTGTTCATTTCGGCGGATGGTTATCTCAATGAGGTGACGCTGATCGAGGGCTCGGGCGATGCGATGTTCGCGCAATATGGGCCAACAGCAGAATGGGGGAAATGGAGCCCGGATGAGGCGCTGATTTTCCTGAATGAAGATGGTTCGCTGATTGCCCCGACCCAAGTTGCGGGCATGCCTGCGGGCGATGACGAGGTGTCGATGCTGGCCGCTCTGCCGCTGCTTGGTGGTTTTGCGGGTGGCGGTGCGGCAGCGGCGGCTGCGGCTGCGGTGGTCGGTGGCGGTGTGTTGCTGGGTGGCGGCGGCGGTGGCACAGGTGGCGGCGGTGGCGGCACGCGCATTGAGCCTTCGGTCAATGAAAAGGACCCGATGGTGCGGGCGGGCGATGATGCGCCTGTGATCACCATTACGGGCACAGCAGAGCCGGGATCGGCTGTCACAGTGGTCATCGGCGGCGAGACCGTGGTGACGACGGCGACTTCTGGGGGCACGTGGAGTGCGGAATTCTCCGGCACGGATTTCCCAGTCGATGGCGATTATGATGTCGCGGTGAATGTGCGCGAGGGCGATGGCCGTGAAACCGATTTGACGGGGCCGAATGTCATTGTGGACACGACGCCGCCGGACCTCAGCTTTCGCGAGGGCACGCAATCGGTGAGCCATGTGGAGAACCTGGAAGGGTATGCCGACGGCGTGACCATCACCGGACAAGGTGAGGCGGGCTCGTCTATTGCGGTCACGGTTAAGGGCGTGACAAAAGAGACGACGGTGCTGGGTGACGGCTCGTGGTCGGTCGAATACAGTCAGAGTGAAGTGCCCGGTGGGGAATATACCACGGATGTGGTGGTGGTGACGACGGATGCCTATGGCAACTCCGCCACTTATACCGATCAGTTGGTGGTGGATACGGTGCCGCATCCGATCTCGGTGGCGTCTTCGAGTGTGGGCGGCAATGGCACGGTGAATTTTGCCGAAGAAGACGCCAGTGGCGTGACTGTGACGGGCACGCCGACTGCGAATGCAGTGATGACTGTGGTGGTCACGGCGCAGGGGCAGACATTTACTCAGACCGTAGCGACGGGGGCCAATGGCACTTGGTCGGCAAACTGGCCTGCGGGCACTTTCCCAGGTGGCGAATATGACGCGCAGGTGAAGGTGTCTACGGTGGATGGGGCAGGGAATGCCTCGTCTGCGACAGGATCGTTCCGGGTCGATACTTTGGGTCATGTGGCGATTACGCCCGGTTTTGCCGGGGGCAACGAGCAGATCAATGCGGATGAGCGCGCCGAGGGGTTGGTGCTGACGGGGACGGCGGAAGCGGGTTCGACGTCGGTGATCGTGGCGGTCAACGGGGTGCCGCATGCGGCGACTGTTGGGGCGAATGGCAATTGGACTGTGACGGTTCCCACGGCAAGTCTGCCGGAGGGCGAGAGGCAGGTGCCGATTTCGGTGACAGCGAAGGATGCGGCGGGCAATAGTGCAACGGCCAATTCGATGCTGAACATCGACACACTGGTCAATACGCTGACGGCGACCTCGACGCCGGGTGGGGTGGATCAGGTGATCAACGCTGCCGAACATGGCGAAGGTGTTGTGGTGACGGGTCGGGTGGAGCCGGGGTCGAGTGTGATGGTCAAGATGGGCGTCACCACGGTGCCCGCGATTGTGGCCGCAGATGGCACATGGACAGCGACATTCAGCGGCGCGCAAGTGCCGACAGGCGACATGAGCGTGCCGGTGACGGCAACAGCGAAGGATGCGGCGGGCAACGTCCGCTCGGAGACGACGAGTATCCGGGTGGACACGATCCCCAATCGCCTTGCGCTGAGCGCGCAGGCCGTGGAGAGCGATAACGTCATCAACTTTGACGAAGCAAAAGACGGGGTCGAGATCAAAGGCACGTCGGAGCCTAATGCGGTGGTGCAGGTGAGCTTTGGCTCGGGCATGCGGCAAGTGGTGACAAACGATCAAGGCCAGTGGAGTGCAAGCTTTACGCGGGCGGAGATCCCTGCCGATACGGCAGCGGCGACGGTAACGGCCACCACGAGCGATGCGGCAGGCAACGTTTCGACGGTGACTGGGCAGATTGCGGTGGACACGGTGGTGCAAAACCTTGGTGTGACACAAGCGACACCTGCCGGGACTTCGGTAATCAATGGCACGGCGGCACAGTCGGGGATGGTGATCCGTGGCACGACGGAACCGGGGTCCAAGTCGGTAGAGGTTACGCTTGACGGCAAGATGGTTCCAGCCACGATCAACGCAGATGGCACGTGGTCGGCACCTTTCTCGGCGGCAAATATGCCAACGGGGGAAAAGCCTGTTACCTTGAGCGTGCGGGCAACCGATAAGCACGGCAACGTGGATACCGTAAGCCAGCAAGTGCAGGTGGATACGTTTGTAAACCGTCTGGATAACAGCGCGGGCAGTATCGAGGGCGACAACGTCGTCAACCGGCTTGAAGCGTCAGACGGCGTGCGCCTGACGGGCAAGGTGGAGGCGGGATCAAGGGTCAATCTGGTGTTCGAGGGCGCGACCTATGCCGCGACCGTGAGCGCAGATGGCACATGGGCCGCGACCATTCCGGCGGCAAACATCCGCAGCGGCGACTATACCGCGACGGTTCTGGTGCAGGCGACCGATGCGGCGGGCAACCATGCCGAGATCACGCGCAGTTTTGCCGTGGATACGATTGCCCCGGACGGGCCTTTGGCCGAAAGCTACACCCGCGATCATGTGGGCATCAGCCGGATTTCGGTGCTGACCAATGGTGAAGACCTGTCGGTCTCGGAATTGCGGGCGGATAATTCGATTGTGGTTGATCGCACCGAAGGCGTGGAAGTGGATGTTTTGGGAGAGACGCTGTTCAGCTTCTCGCCACGCGTGCCGGATGGGTCGCATTTGATCATCAACTCCTCTGACGCAGCCGGAAATACCTCGGGCACTTACCTCGTGCTGGATGAGGCCACGACCTCGGTGGTGGATCTGCCATCAAGTCTGCGGGCGCATCAGATCGAAGCGATTGACCTGCAATTTGCCGAAGACAGCCAATTGACCATCACAGAAGCGCAGCTCAAGGCGCTGTCGACCAATTCGGACACTGTGACCATTCATGGTGGGGTGGACGATACTGTGACCGCGCGCGGCGCGGTTGCGGCGGGATCGGTGCAAGTCGATGGGCAGGGCTATGTGGTTTACACCTTGGGAGCGGATGGCCGCTTG
>OBMK010000381.1_pt1 | contig 42667 bp, 40 predicted proteins | sample 1539081 | NCBI WGS metagenome assembly OBMK01 (sample SAMEA3355528, study PRJEB22509) | marine metagenome | biome: marine; feature: river plume; material: water | place: USA | collected 2010-08-07 | depth 0.5 m | reverse complement strand
ACAGTAATAGAGCCAACACTCATCGCAAATATAATGCACCACATCCACGCCAGTAGTTGCATGACGAGATGTCTAATCGTTAAGTCTTTTATGTGTTTGAGAGGATTATAATCGCTATCCATAATTATCTGGTAGAGTTTCTTTATCAATTTCCAACTCCTTTAATGCTGAAGAACCCGTACATATCAGTTTATACAGATATGAGCCTGTAGTCACTTTTGATTACTATTAAATTAACGTTTCCCAAATTAGTGGGAACAAATGCTTGTAGTTGGCCTTACCGGCACCACTCAGTCATCATCGATGGTTATTTATCTAATTCCTGCAAACTCAGCCTTGCCTCCCACATCTTAACACAAGGTTTGCAACGACCAGTGGCTGGACGAATGGCTCTATATGCAGGGTGTTTCTTACACCCATCTACTAGAATGGTGAGCAACTCAATTCTTTTTTCTAAGGCTTGAAAATCCATGCCTAAACCCTGCCACGAAAAAACGGCCAGCACAAAGGCTGACCGAGTTCAGGGAGGAAACACAACTTGTGTATAAGTATGTGTTAAAGCTCAAATGTGACCGCTATGTGTTGAAGTTAGGGTCATTTTCTGAATGGTGTTACTTGTTAAGAAGTATTGGCTCACTGTCATAGCTATCTGTTGACCTATGGCCGTTGAACTGGCGCTAAATATCTTCTATGCACCGAGGATGCGTAGGTTATTTAAGGAGTGGTTGTATGCTCCCTAACATCAGCAACAACAAACTACATTTCTTATATCAATTCCTCTTAGTAACTATCTAATAAAGTAATTACGATTCTGAGTTTTCGCAGATGCTCCAATAGACCCTCTGGCTGTCTTGATTGAGATGGGGTAAGTGACGCAACAAGCACTAAACCTATACATAACGAAACAGCTGGCATGCCCTTCCAAGCAAGCATCCGCTTTAATTTGGTGCGTTAGATGAAACGGCATCAATCCAAATTTGATCTAGTTTTACGAGTTCGCTGTGGGAAAATAAATGTGCTTTTGTCCAATAGCGGCCATCCTCTACGTAATAATTGAGCTGTTTTTCGAGGCTGAGAGCCTCTTCAACCTTAGGCTCAGAAATTAGGAACGAGGATTGGTATCTGGCCACGTCATCAGGACTAATTTGTGGCACGTGCAAGTTGAATTCTCCAGGAGACAAACTCACCATGTCACATCCTTGATTTTTTGCGAGGATTAGCATCCTGTGCGAACAAGCTTGGAGAGATGTAAGACTGATATCGTTTCGCATTGGATCTGGTTGACCCTGCCCGTAAAAATGAGTTGGCTCATTTTGGCTATAATGCATGTTGCAACCCAAAAAACAGATTGTACTAGGTTTGTGATGTGCAAGGGCCCAGTATCCGGCTGTGAACGCCATTGTAGCGCCCGCATACACAAATCCCCCAAACAAATTTTGTGCTGGAACAAATTGCTCCTCTGTAACAGTTTTTTGGTGGTTTAATAAAATAGTTGGCTCATTTTCTTCAGGAAAATCATGAGGGAAAATCAATTCATCCCATTTCGTCGTAACCTTCCAGGCATTGTTAATTACAATTACCCGATCGAAAAGATCCATATTCCAATGCCTGGCTCGAATAGAATCAGGCGCTGAGCCAATAATAAGAATTTTCATTTGAACCCCCATATTACAAATGCCTTTCCATCCACCTTTCCGTCTATTTTTATGGCAAGATGAAGTGATTTCTATTGAGGTCGTATGATACTCAATGAGAAATTAACATGTTGTAATATAACACAAAAAATGTCTGATTAAAACAGCATGAGATGATATAAGACGTTAATCCGGTGCCGCCTCGAGGCAGGATTGCGTCGCGTTCCACTAGCCATAAATCACCTTAATTCAAGTAGTTAACTGTTTCACTGCTTATTAGGGTAGATCTCATGCTAGGCCAAATTAACCACCATACTCAGCCACTTCATGACAGACTTGGCCAGATAATGCCTCTAATGTTGTAGGTCTCGCGCTTTATGTAACTTTTTATAACTTTCAATCAAACTCAGATGTTTATCCAATCCTTCGAGTTTCATGCTCGTCTTTGTTAACCCGTAAAATGTAATAGCCCCAGTTACAGAGCCGACGACATTTTCCATAACTTCAGGGCCGAACATTCTGTTGAGGTTTGGTAAATAATCATCGATATCCAATTCATCCTTTATTGTAATATCAAGCACAGCACTCAACGCCTGATAAAACAGAACACGTTCCACTATATTGTCATTAAAGTTTAAGAAGTCGTCGACGACCTCTTTCGCTTCTGAATATTTTTTTAATGCTAAGTAAATTAGTATCTTTAACTCGCCAACGTCCAACTTTCCCCAAGCTGAATTTTCATCAAATTGTATGCCAATTAACCCTGATATTAACGTATAATGATCCAGCTGTACTTGTTCAAAACGGTCAAGCAAATCGTTAAGCTCTTCATGTGTTAATGAGTGGATGTTTAGAATATCTTTCCTGAAAAGCAGCGCTTGATTGGTATTATCCCAAATCAAATCCTCTGCTAGGTAGACTTCAGAATAACCGGGCACCACTATCCGGCAGGCTGTAGCGCCAAAGTCCTCATATGTCGCGACGTAAACCTCTTTTCCAAGGTTTGCTAAAATAGTCATTAACCGCTCATTTTCTTCTTCCGTCGTGCCACTAAAATCCCATTCACAAAACTCATAATCATTTTTTGCACTAAAGAACTTCCATGATATGGCGCCAGTTGAATCAATAAAATGCAAAACAAAATTACTCGGCTCTGTCAGGGCATGACTATTGAAAGTCGGAGGTGGTACGTCATTAAGACCTTCAAAGCTACGACCCTGTAACAATTCAGTTAAGGAACGTTCTAGCGCGACTTCAAAGCTGGGATGCCCGCCGAAGGATGCAAATACGCCACCCGTTTTTGGGTTCATTAAGGCGACGCACATTACAGGAAACTTCCCACCCAAAGATGCATCCTTAATTAAAACGGGGAAGCCTTTTTTTTCCAGCTCCTCTATACCTGCCAAAATACTGGGGTATTTTGCTAAAACATCTCTTGGCACATCAGGCAGAACGATCTCTTCCTCTATAATTTGTCGTTTGACAGCGCGTTCAAATATTTCCGAAAGGCATTGTACCTTTGCTTCATACAAATTATTTCCAGCACTCATACCATTACTAACAAATATATTTTCGAGCAGATTAGAGGGGAAATAGACCGTTTCCAGATCTGAGTTGCGCGTAAAAGGGAGGGCACAAATTCCACGTTCTGAATGCCCTGAATTTGTATCAATAAGATGAGACGCCCTTAATTCATTATCTGGATTGTAGAGTTGTAGGCATTTTTCATCCATTAACCCCTCTGGCAAAGCGTCATCCGGGCCGGCTTTAAACCATTTCTCATTGGGATAATGTACAAATTTGCTGTTCGCTATTTCCTCGCCGAAATAATAATCATTATAGAAAAAATTGCAGCTCATCCGCTCGATATATTCGCCTAAGGCCGAACAAAGTGCACTTTCCTTCGTCGACCCTTTTCCGTTGGTGAAACACATAGGGGAGGCTGCTTCACGGATATGAAGAGACCATACATTTGGTACAATATTACGCCATGATGCTATTTCAATTTTAATACCAACATCCGATAGGATAGACGTCATATTAGCAATGGTTTGTTCCAAAGGAAGGTCTTTGCCCACAATCATTGTATTGCCATCACTCTGATATGCTTGCAGCAACGGCGTATTATCCGAACTTTCCACTGGAATAATGTTGAATGTTGGAGACTGCTGGATAACTTTTTTTACGGTACAGCGATCAATCGACCTCAAAATACCTGCACGGTCACGTTCTGAAATGCTGGATGGTAATTCAACGTGAATCTGAAATGTTTGATTATATCTGTTTTCCGGATCCAGAATATTATTTTGCGAAACCTGAATATCATCAGTTGGGATATTACGGGAGAGGCAATAAACCTTTGCAAAATATGCGGCACAAAGTGCGGAAGACGCTAGGAAATAATCAAATGGACTTGGTGCCGTGCCATCCCCCTTATATCGAATAGGCTGATCGGTCGTAATCGTAAAATCATCGAACTTAGCTTCAAGCCGAAGGTTGTTCAAAAAATTTACTCTGATTTCCATTTGACTATTCTTTCTTAAAAATTCGCTGTGACTAATACTTCTTTATTCATATCTGGTGTTTTTTAACTGTGAATATGGCTTTGTTGCAAACCTTAACGAAAATCTCATTCACTCGATAAATTCAGTTGTTTTATCTTAGTACCCTAGGAGCAGACTTCGCGCCCCTCTTTTATTGTAGATGTGTTTATCTAACAGACTGGCTAACAGACTGGCTTCAGCATTACGCAGCCGAAGGCGCAAACCGCGCTATTATATTCATTTTTGAGGCGCAGAAAATTTTTTTGGACGGAAGAAAAATACACGCGCTCAGCAGTCCTATCCGGTTATGGCACTGCCGACGAGTTGCTTTCTGCTTTCAGAAATCTGCAAGACGCATTAAACATCTCTATCAGCGTTATTCAGGGACAAATCATGGCGCAGCAAGCCACCATATATAAAGTTAAACTTTCTGTATCCAATATGGATCGCCACTATTACGAGGAGCATGGTCTGACCATTGCCAAACATCCCTCGGAAACGGATGAACGATTAATGTTGCGTATCCTTGCTTTTGCGATGAATGCACATGAAAAATTGGAATTTACGAGGGGCATTTCGACAAGTGATGAGCCAGATATTTGGCAGAAAAACTTGGGCGGCGAGATCGAGTTGTGGATAGAGCTGGGGCTTCCAGGTGAGAAGATTATTCGTCAATCTTGTGGCAAGGCCAACGAGGTAATTATCTATTGTTATGGCGGCAGTACAGCTGAGATGTGGTGGGAAAAAATCAAAAACACCACCACCAGATTTGATAACCTTCAGGTTGCAAATGTTTCAAAGAATGATATGAGCGAACTGGGAAAACATGCCAACCGCTCGATGAAGCTTCAGGTTAATATTCAGGACGGCGATGTGATGGTCAGTGTCAATGATAGCGTCTTTCATGTTACACCAGTCATTTGGAAAAACGCTAAGTTTCCTGTGACAAGTCAGTGACGATGCGAAAAATTATTGTCCAAATATGGGCCTCCTGAGAGTTTTAGACACCGTTCTGAGGAGAGGCGTTAAAATAGAGAATTTATTTGCTCACTTTGGCACTTTAAGCGCAAAATCACCCAATACGAAATGTTGTCTGACACTTACTGTTATTCGCTGTTAAATAGGCTTTTATCCATGTCTTTGATTCTTGATGCACTACCAACAACAGAAGAATTTTTCCGCGAGTTTTGGAACAAAAAACCATTTGTCGTTCGCGGCATGATATCAAAGAAGATAATGGGAGCACTGATTGATGAGGATCATCTCGCAGGGCTCTCTCTGGAAGAAGAGGTCGAGTCACGCCTTGTTAAAAAAGGTAAAAAACAGAATGATTGGACCTGCGATCACGGTCCTTTTCACGAAAAGGATTTTGCAGGATTAGGTGAAGAAGACTGGAGCTTGCTTGTCCAAAACATAGACAAACACCATGATGCAACAGCCGATCTTCTGAAATGCTTCAACTTTTCTCCCCGCTGGTTGCTTGATGATATCATGGTTAGCTTTTCTCCAAAAGGCGGCACAGTGGGCGCTCATACGGACAGCTATCATGTTTTTTTGGTGCAGGGAAAAGGCGAAAGATGTTGGAAAGTCGCAAATGAACCCATCAAAAATGAAGACTATATCAACGATATATCTCTCAAAATACTAGAGGCCTCTTTTGAAGGTGAAGATATCACCGTCACAGAAGGAGATGTCATTTATATTCCTCCCAAATTTGCTCACCAAGGAATCAGTTTAAAACCATCCCTCACTTATTCCGTAGGGTTTTTAGGGCCATCCCTGTCCGATATGCTTATCCAATTCGGTCAATATCTAGAGGAGAACCACCTCGAAATTCCGCGATATTTGGGCCAGAACCTCACCGAAAGTGCCGTTCCTTTTCATATTACGCCAAACCATTGTGATGATTTAAAGTTTTTTATGACTGACGTTTTCACTCAAGACTACTTCAACAAATGGCTAACCCATTATTTTTGCAGCCCCATGCAAACTTATGAGGAGGATTATGATGACGATGCGAATATTAATGTAGATGATATTATCGCTGAGAGCGTCATGCTGATTAAGCGCCCTGCAATAAAAATGTTGTTTATCCCCTTAAAAGCCTCGCAAAAATATTGTGTCTCGGCAGGTGATGTTTCCTTCAATTTGGATTTTTCCGATTTGTTTCTCGTCAATATGATGGCACAAGAAACACCCTTTTCGGCAAAAATATTTATCAATCATACTGAAATACTACGAAATTTACTCACACAAAATATTCTTACAAGAGCCGAAACCTAAACGATTTTATGGGTGGCACTTTTGCAAGCTGTTGGGGCTTGTAATAGACACCCATCACAAAGAAATTTGCATCATGGTTAATTTTGTCCCCGCACCTTTTATTGTAGCACCCCTCTTGAAAGTAGGCGCAATGTGGTGCGCTTGCGTCTTTATGGTTGGAGGTTTGTTTTTTCCGTTTGATGCGGTTGTTGCCGAAACCACAATGGAACTTCGTTACGAGGTGCAGTGGGGAAATGTGAATATTGGCGAAGCCGAAGCAAGTTGGACCTTTACCCAAAATAGGTTCGAAATAGTTGGCAAATCAAAGACAGTTGGTATCTCAGATAAATTGCGAAAATATCGGGGTAGCAGCAAGGCCGAAGGTCAAATACATCATGACGTCTATAGGTCTGTAAGAATTGATACTAACGGGATTTACAAGGGAACGGAAAGAAATGCTAACGTAATCTGGAACGCTGATGATAGCCAGATAAGCACCATCAGATCCCCGGCGCTAGACCTCAAAAAGGTATTTCCTCTGCGCGATGAAGTTGTCCAAGGTTCGATAGGCCCCTATACCGCCATGCTGCGTGCACTCCACACGATAAAACAGACGGGGTCATGTAACAGTAGCTACAAGATTTATGACGGTTTAAGGACTGCCGAAGTGAGGTTACATGATCTTGGGCATGAGCTCCTGACCGCGGATAGGCTAAGCGCATATAGTGGCGTTGTCATCAAATGTGGCCTGACCAGTACCCCAACAGGTGGGCAGCGGCTTACATCACGCTGGAATGAGAAAAAACGTAACAGTGACGACATAATCATTTTTATTGCCGAAACCGAGCCTAGCTTGTTTCTGCCGGTGCGTATCGAGGTCAAAACATTTATTGGCAAAGTTACCGCAAGGCTTGTCATGAACACATTATCAATAAAGAGCCGTCAATAGCATCGGTGGTGAAATTTGATTATCTTTTGCTAGTTTCAAGTCATAATTTTTGTCACTATCTGGCGCGCTGAGATGACATAGCCAGAGTTTGTTAACTGCCAGAGTTTGTTAACTGATAGGAACCTAGCCTAGCTTAGAATTTGTGCTTTTTAAGAAGATAGTTACGGGCTAGCTCTGCACAGCCAATGAACGGCGTTGCCTAAAATACTCATCACCTAAGCCGCCTATTGCCAATTAATAGAGGTAATATGAGGCGTTGTTCTGGCTTATTATCTTTGAGACGATAAAAAGGCTAACGAATAAACCAGTCGTCCATTCTATCGAATTTTCGATACAAATCGGGATTTAATGTTAAGATAGCATATGAAAAATAATCTAAAAAATCGTGGTGGCGGATGGTCACCAAAGTCTCAACGTAAACAGCAAGAGACTTACCTTGTGAACCAAGCCAAGAATAGTGTTGGTAAGAAAGACAACCCTGAGTCTGTTGATGCAGACCCATCAGGGAGCTCTGACAAAGATGGTCATCTAGTCAAATAACAGGTGTCCATAAATAACGAAAAAGGCCAGAAGTTTCCCTCTAGCCCATGCCTAGTGCTTGATCTGTCGTCTCATCGTCACACCTCTCAGCCACTCTTTGTCATCCATATCAAACGCATTCAGTGACCTGTAAAATGGCTCACGAGCCTTCATGGACGCCTATGCTCTTATCTGCGCTAATCCCAAGAGGGTATGGCTCAGGGTTAGGTGAGGGGTGGCTTTTATGAGGCCTCATGTGAAACAGAGATATGTTTTACCTGTAGAAACACCTTTCAACTTTTCGTGATAGATATTATAAAAACAGGTGCTTTTGCCTAAAATAGGAATTTTAAAAATGATCCATGCGAAACCAGCGATAAATGAGCCTATTACGCCTTTCAGTCTCCCAGTCGTAAATAACGATAAGCCCGTAACGATAGGCGGCGCGCGTGATAGGTGGATGATGTTATTTGTCTATCGCGGCAAACATTGCCCAAGATGTAAGCGCTTTTTGAATAAATTAAATGCAGCATTGGCATCATGGGAAGAGGTAGTTGATGTTGTCGTTATCTCGGCAGACACCAAAGAAAAAGCTGCGGCTGATAAAGATGAATTCGGGTGGAACTTCACCCTTGGTTATGGGCTTACCGAGCCTCAAATGCGGGCTCTTGGTCTTTATGTCTCTGCGCCGTTATCAGAGGCCGAAACAACCACTATATTTGCTGAGCCTGGTGCCTTTGGCATACGCCCTGATGGGAGCTTGATGCTCGTCGACATCTCAAACGGCCCCGCTGCACGCCCTGACCTAGAAGAGTTGCTAGATGGGATGATTTTCAACATCGAAAATAATCGCCCCGCACGAGGCACTGAATAATAAGGCTGTCTCGTTAGGGTTTATTCTGCCATTTGTAACATCAGATAATCTGAAATAAAGGGTATATGAATGTCTGCATCATCCTCCGAAATTATTTTGCATAATTACCCTCAATCGCCGGTTGCCGAAAAAGTGCGGGTTGCGCTTGGCATTAAGGGGCTATCTTGGCGTTCAGTGGAAATCCCGCGGCTTGCGCCAAAACCAATGCTTACCGCGTTAACGGGGGGCTATCGACGCACGCCTGTGATGCAAATTGGGGCAGATATTTTTTGCGATACCCAATGCATTCTTCGCGAGCTAGAGAGACGTTATCCCTCACCAACTTTTTTTCCATCATCAGATACGGGCTTAATGTGGTGTTTGAGCCGGTGGGCAGATGGGGCATTTTTTGACGCAGCGGTAAAGCTAATACTTGGCGCTGCGGGGGATGACCTTCCTCGCGATTTTGCCGAAGATAGAGGGCGGCTATATCTTGGCCCTGATTGGGCAGAGGGCCTGAAGGCCGCTAATGCAAACCTGCCTCACCTTGCCTCGCAACTGCGTACCCCCTTGCATTGGGCAAATGAGCAGCTTGCCGATAACCGGAAATTCTTGCTTGGGACAGACCCTGCGGCCATTGATGCACAATTCTATTATCTGGTCTGGTTTATGAGAGGGAGATGGCAAAATGGGCCTACATTTCTGTCTGAATTTAAGCATCTTGAGCAGTGGGAGGCACGGGTTGCCAATATTGGACATGGTGTGATGACACCAATGTCACCTGAAGACGCCATTTTGCGCGCCAAACAGAATGAACCAACAGCCCAACCCTCTATCGACCAATTTGACCCGCAGGGACTTAAGCCAGGGATATATGTAAGCATCTCTGCTGATTTAGATGGAGGCGAGCAGCCCGTTGAGGGCAAAATCGTGTTTGCAAGTTGCGATACGATTGCAGTGCACAGAAATGACCCAAATGCAGGGAATGTTTGTGTGCATTTCCCGAGGCTTGGCTATAAAGCTGATATTATTTAGTAAGGGCGTTGGAGGTGAGGCGGTATTGCTACCAAATCAGATTTATGGTGAAAAAATTTAGACACAGCATTTGCATGGATGCTTCTGACCTGTGCTTGCCATAGGCCATTTCATTTGCGCAAGTTTGCCATGTTTCACTCCTCAGTTGTGACTGAGTAGTGGGGCCGTGTCTGGGGAAGGTGTTCTTTATGCCTCCCGTTATAATCACCCTTACAAGGCATCACTTACCCTGTGTCTTTTACATGATCTATATTTATCTAAGTACACTCCTTAGCATTGGGGGGCGTTGCAGATTTGCTGCGGGGTTAAGAAAACTAATTTAGCGGTTTAAATGTAACCTTAATTAGATTAATCGTTACGCATCTGAATAGCTGACTAATAGTATACAGCCTGATGGTAATTTAAGGGAATTGGTGATGAAAGTTTTAATGATTGGCTCAATTGGGGTTTTGGCAGAAACGTCTGAACTGCAACGCCAAGCCTATAATCAAGCCTTTTTGGAACATGGGCTAGACTGGTACTGGAATGTCGCAAATTACTGCGAAATGCTTAAATCACCTGGTGGGTTAAGTCGCCTGTCAAACTTTTCAAACGGCAAGGTATCATCAGACTTAATTAACAGTATTCATGAGAAAAAAGAGTTTTTTTATGGCAAATATCTCGAAAACGGCATTGCGCCCAGAGACGGTGTTTTAGCCTGTCTTGAATATTGCAGATTAGAAGGGATAAGACTTGGCTTTATTACGACGACTAGTCATAGGAACGTCGATAATTTATCCAAAGCGCTTGCAGGCCATATTGATTTTAATCACTTTGAAATCAAAACCACAAAAGATGATGTCACCAAAGCGAAGCCTGATAGTGAAATCTACAGCTTTGCGCTCAATAAATTTGGGATTGAGCCTCACGACGCTATCGCTATTGAAGATACCGAAGTTAATCAGGAAGCTGCCCTTCAAGAGCAAATATTATGTTACCTATTTGCAGGAGAATATGCCGTTACACAGCATAATTTAAATGCGATTAACAGTCTTAATGTTGCTGTGAAGCCGCTCTAGTAAGCCGAGAAAAGGGGGCGCGTGAGGTAGATTTCTTGCCAAAATGAGCCAGTAGAAAAAACCACACAGCAAACCCTAATACATAGATAGTCGCTTCTGTGGTGTCCGGTGTTTTTCCATCGCTATTCATTAAGACTGCTTCAGCACAACCCATACACATAATACTCAACTCCCCACTAGCCTGACGCATAACAGCCTGTAGCTTAAAGGGGCCTGAACAAAGGTTCAAGTCACTACGCCTATGGAATTGAAAGTTCTGGTGTAATTGACTGTTCTGGCAGAGGCGTTTGGGTGCACGGCTTCTTTATAAATATGAGTGAAGGCAAAAGGATGTAGATTTTTTGCTACAGGCTAAGCTATTATTGCCCCTAGTAATGGAACAAAATGATAGTCGGTGCGCCTCATATTATAATGGTAAATTTTCGTCTAATATCCAAAATTCGCGGCATTATCATCAGCATGAGCGTTCTGGTGAGCTGTTTGATGGCGCCAGTTTCACCCGTCACAGCCCATCCCCATATGTGGGTTGATCTGAATAGTCAGGTGGTTATTGGAAATGATGGCAAGGCAATAGCTGTTTATCAGGAATGGTTGTTTGATGATTTTTTTTCAACGGCCTTGATAGAGGATGCTGCGAAACATTCAAACGGCATTCAGGCTGGTTTAACAGCAGAGGTGAACATAATTTTAGAAGGCTTGCAGGCCTATAATTTCTTCACTCTCTTGACAGTCAATGATGAAATAGTCCCAGCCGACGGTATTAGCGGGGTGGATGTTGAAATCCGTGGACAGCGTGTCTGGATGAGCTTCACCATGCAGCTAGCTAAGCCTGTAGATATCAAAACGCAGCAATTCTCCTATGCTGTTTTTGACCCAACATATTATATTGAAATGTTTCACCTTGATGATGCCGTTGTCAGTTTTTCAGGCAATGTGCCGGATGGTTGTAGCGCTATAATACGCCAGCCAAATCCGTCATCTGAGGCGATAGCCCTATCCCAATCAACAACACTTGATGATGATCCAAATCAGATGATTGGCCGATTATTTGCTGAAACTGTTCTTGTTAAATGCCAATGAGAGGGCGCGGCACTCTTATCTTATTTTTAGGCGCTGTGCTGGTTATCGGCGGCGCCATATGGCAAAGCGATTTTGCCAATTTTTCTGTCTCACATTATCTTAATTTTATTCAATCAATTCAGAAGGGACTGCACCTTCAGCTCGCTGACTTACTGCGCCGTGTTGAAACAGATAGTTATGGTGCATCGGTAGCGCTGATCAGCTTTAGCTTTCTGTATGGCGTGTTTCATGCAGCAGGGCCGGGGCATGGCAAGATTATCATTTCAACTTACCTCTTAACCCATAAAAGCCATCTTGCGCGCGGTATATTATTATCATTTTCATCATCCCTTATCCAAGGCCTCACAGCCATCGTGGTTGTTACAGCATCAGTGTGGTTTTTTGATTTATCAATGCGGCAGACGCGCGGGATTATAAATGATGTTGAAATTATTAGCTTTGCGCTGATTATGCTGGTTGGGTTTCTGATTGTTGCATTCCGCCTATTCCGCCTGTTCACGGCGGCGCGCCCGCCTCACGGCCATGCTCATGACGGCCATGATGACTCTCATTCTGCGGAATGTGGCCATGCGCATGGCCCTTCTGTGAGCGAGCTTCAGGACCCGCTTACGCTAGGGTCATTCATTGGCATTATTGCATCAATTGGCATACGGCCCTGTTCTGGCGCTATCATTGTTTTACTGCTGGCATATTCACTCAGCCTTCAGATGGTCGGTATATTTTCAGTGCTTGCCATGTCTTTTGGCACAGCGCTGACGATCAGCGTGCTGGCTACGGTAACGGTGTATTTCAAGGCGATTGCCGAAAGATTGCTGGCCACACGGCCGCATCATACTGGCTCACTTGCCGCTATAACAGATATTGCGGCGATACTGGGCGGATGCATCATTTTTGCTTTTGGGGCATCGCTTTTTTATGCCGCTCTGTTTGCCCCCGTCCATCCGTTCAGATAGCGGGTATTATCACAGGTAGCTTTGGGCAAAAAATAATACGCTTAATGTGAAACCGATAATCATGATGAATAGTCGCAATAACCGAATATCTTTAATCTTTGTTGAGTAATGCCCACCGATGAGCCCGCCAACCGCGGTAGCGCTTCCTAAAATGATGGCCGCGTTCCAGTCAATTAATCCTGACATGATAAAGATGGTGGCAGAGGCTAATGACAAAATACCAGAGATTAAGTTTTTCATGCCATTCATAAAGTGAAGATTGGAATAGCCCAATATTGTAAAGCTGGCGAGGAGCATGATGCCAAGCCCGCCATTAAAATAGCCACCATAGATAGAGACAAGAATGATAATGGTTGATGAGACGAAAAGGCTTAACTTTGCTGGCCCGTTAAGTGCCGAGATGAGGTGCTGGCCAAACGCAAATAGCAATGTTGCAAACAGCATCAGATAGGGCACAATACCAGAGAATAATTTGTCTGACGTATTTAATAGCAGCCCTGCACCAATACAGCCGCCAATAACAGCAAAACCTAGAATTTTGAAAAGGTTGGCTTTGCTTTCTTTGGCAATCTCACCGCGAAACGCCCACGCACTTGTGAAATAGCCCGGCAGGGCCGTCAGCGTGGCCGTTGCATTGGCAGAGACAGGCGGAATGCCGAGCCAGATTAATGCCGGAAAACTGATAAAGGTTCCCCCACCAGCAACTGCATTTAGCCCGCCAGCAAACAGGCCAGCGGCTATCAAAATAATTTCTGAAGTCATTTTTTGAAAGAGCCTAAAAGATGTATGTCCGGCACCCTAGCAAGGAAGTTTTGACTAGTCAAAATGGATACTTCTAATGGAATCCAAACGTCTATCCCTGAACGCAAAAGAGGGCGTGTTTGTTGTGACAAAGAGACGGCACTATCTCATCAGCCGCAAAAGCTGTAATGAAATATGCGGCGCCTCTCCAACAGAGGTGTATGTTCATATCGTAGCGGTAAACCCCTACTGAAAATCTAGTAGCGGTTAATCAGCGGTAAAAGCAGTAAAAAATCCTGAAGGGGACAGTGCGAAATGAAAACCTATAAAATTGCGGCGATTGGCGCTGATGGAATTGGCCCAGAGGTTATTAAAGCAGGCTTGCATGTTCTAGACGCTGTTCAGAAGCGGGATGGGGGTTTTGCAATAGACGTTACGGCATTTGACTGGGGGTCTGACTATTATAAAACGCATGGCATGATGATGCCCGAAGATGGGCCAGACCAGCTAAAGCCCTTTGATGCGATTTATTTCGGCGCCGTAGGAGCGCCTGACGTGCCGGACCATATTACATTATGGGGATTACGGCTGCCTATCTGCCAAGGGTTTGACCAATATGCGAATGTGCGCCCAACCAAAATCATGCCGGGCATCAAGGTGCCACTAGCGGGCGTTGGGCCTGGTGATTTGGACTGGGTTATTGTGCGGGAAAATTCAGAAGGCGAATATTCTGGTAATGGCGGGCGTGTCCATAAAGGGCTGCCCGAAGAGGTCGCAACTGAAGTATCCATTTTTACCCGCGTTGGGGTTGAGCGGATTATGCGATTTGCCTTTGCACTGGCGCAGTCCCGTCCGCGAAAATTCCTGACCGTTGTGACGAAATCTAATGCCCAGCGGCATGGTATGGTGATGTGGGATGAAATTGCCGCTGAAGTTGCCGCCGACTTCCCTGATGTTACATGGGATAAAATGCTTGTTGATGCGATGACGGTGCGGATGACGCTTAATCCCAAAAGCCTTGATACTATTGTTGCAACCAACCTTCATGCTGATATCTTATCAGACCTAGCAGGCGCACTTGCTGGTTCGCTGGGTGTTGCGCCAACTGCCAATATCAATCCAGAGGGCAGTTTTCCGTCAATGTTTGAGCCAATCCACGGCTCGGCCTTTGATATTACAGGCAAAGGGATTGCCAATCCGGTTGCTGCATTCTGGACAGCCGCACAAATGCTGGAACATCTAGGCGAGAGCGATGCTGCAAGCCGTCTCTTGACGGCCGTTGAGGAGGTCTGCGCGCTTGGTATCATGACGCCAGATGTTGGCGGCACTGCTACTACCCAAGATGTTACAGACGCTGTCATTGATGCAGTGCGCGGCTCAAACCTATAATTCAGCGAATTCTGGCTTGCTGTCATATAATTCCAACTTACTGTTATATATTTGTTGTAAGCGGCTCAGCATGATTTAATATTACAGCTTATCGTTCTGTGCTATTATGGGTAGTCCGATATCTTTTTCAGGTGTCTTTTTCAGGTGGCTTTTTCTCTTATGAACAATGTTTATTTGGTTTCCAGATTAGTCCTCGTCTCATTCTCAGCTCTCGCAGTCGTAATGATGACGCTTATGTCTTTTATCTCGCCTGCGATGGCTCAATATAAGGGTCCACGCGACAGCAAGGTTGAGGTGGAGACAGCAGAGCGCGCCTTGATGGCGTCATTTATTGGCATTGAAGCGCAGATTGTTGCGGCATCCTCTTTTGCGGTAAACGCGCCTCTCTCGGCGATTACGGTGTTAGAAGATCTTGATGTGGGAAGTATTGTTGAAAAGGGTCAAATTATTGCCCGTCAGGATACAACCGACCTTAGCCGGAAAATCAAACGGCTTATCCTGTCCCGCAAATCTGAGGCGATTGCCATTGCCCAGCTCACAGAACAGGCGCGCTTTGAGCGTGAACTGCTTGCCAATGCAGAGCGTCAGATAAGCCTGCAGGAAAAAGTGCTGGCGCGTGTCACCACATTGTCACGTCAGCAAATCATCGCCAAAGAACAGATCGATACAGCAGAAATCGCGCTGATAACAGCCCGCCAGAGGGTCATTCAGCATCAGCAGGCAATCGCCCGGATGGGCCTGCAAATCGAAACTGCTCAGGTGAAACAGGACCAATATAATGTCGATATCGAAGAAGCCCAAGCAGACCAAACAGCTGCATCCCTAAGAGCGCCTGAAGCAGGGCAGGTGATAAGTGTCCCGCCCTCCAAAGAGCGATATTACAGAGAAGGCGATGAGGTTGCTGTTATCCGTAGCAGTGGTAATTATGAAATTGAGGCAGATATTCCTGTTACCTTACTTGATTATCTGCGGGCCTCTGACGTGCTGAATGGTAGTGATGCAAATGGCCAGCCTTTGCGCGCCACCATGCGAGCAGAGCTTGCGGCAGAAAATCAGCGTACCGCAACACGGCCTGTCCGGTTTGACATCACGTCTGCGCTATCAAACGCGCTCAAAGCTGAAGGTGCGCGGGTGCGTCTTTCGATCCCCTCAGGGCCTCAAACCCAGTCGGTCACCATATCAGTTGATGCCATTATCCCCTATCTTGACCGGGCTGTTATCTTTACAGCCGAAGATGGCAAGGCCGTCAGACGAGAGGTCCGTATTGGCGCTAGTCAGGGTAATCGTGTTGCTGTTGTGAGCGGTCTTGAGGCCGGCCAGATAGTCATTACGAAAGGCAATGAAGGCCTGAAAGATGGCAGTGCTATTACCATTGTTTCTGCGCAATAGGAGGGTCGTCACATGCAAAAATTAATCCGGTTTTCGATTGACCATCTGACAGCTGTTGTTGCGATGATGTTGATTATTTTTCTGTTTGGACTGGTGGCATTACGCAGTGTCCCTATCCAGATGAGCCCTGATATCGAAAAGCCTATCATGCAGGTCAGGGTTGCATGGCCGGGGGCATCACCAAGTGATGTTGACCGTGAAATTATTACCAGACTTGAGCGTGAATTATCATCCCTAAGCGGTGTTGAGAAAAGTGAAGCCCGGTCCTTTCAAGGTCAGGCGCGGCTCACCCTTACCTATGGCGTCAATCAGGATATGGATAAGGCACTGACATTGCTCCTATCTGAGCTATCCAGCATTACCGGCCTGCCAGATGATGCCAAGCAGCCATCTGTTCGAACGTCAAATTCTGATGATAGCCCAATTGCAAGGCTTGCTCTGACCGTACCGGAAGATGCAAGTGGCAAGCGGGCAGATATCGATTTGGAAAATTTAGGACGGTTTTTGCAAACCTCGATATTAGATAAGCTGACACGGGTTTCAGGTGTTGCCGAGGTCGGTAAATATGGCGGCGGCGACAGCGAAATGCGGGTCATTATTGACGTCAAGAAACTCGCTATTTTTCGCCTTGATATCAGCACTGTTATTGAGGCATTGCGGGTTGCAACGTCGCAGCGCAGTGTTGGTGAAATCGAAGCTGGAAAGCGTAATTATACCATCCGTGTGGAGAGTATTAGTTTTACCCCCGAAACAGCAGGGGCAATTGTTATCCGCTCTGAAGAAAGCCAGAACGGTAATATTATTCCGCTTCGCCTTGGTGATATTGCAACCATTGATGTGACAGCTAAGAAACGTCAAAGCTTCCGGCGCTTGAATGGTGATGATGCGGTAATTATTAATGTCATCCGCGAGCAGGGCACCAATGTTGTTAAAACAATGGATGAGCTGAAAGGCGTGATCGCAGCGATGAATATGGACACGCTTGCGCCCATGGGGATGCAGCTGAGAATAGTTTATGATGAAACGGTTTATATCGGATCAGCCATCTCGCTGGTGCGCCAGAATATCTTTATTGGCGGGCTTATGGCGCTGGCAATTCTGTTGGCCTTCATGCGCTCGGTCATTCCAACTATCATTATTTTCTGTGCAATACCTGTCTCTGTTGTTGGCACCTTTGTTGCGATTGCGTGGCTAGGGCTTTCGATTAATGTGATATCACTTGCCGGTCTTGCCTTTGCTGTTGGCATGGTGGTGGATGCCTCTATCATTAGCCTTGAGAATATCTACCGGCTTAGACAAAAAGGCATGCCAGCAAAAGAGGCTGCCTATAATGGGGCGCGGCAAGTCTGGGCGCCTATTTTGGGATCAGCCCTGACAACAGTTATTGTTTTTATTCCGGTGATTATTCTGAAAATTCCTGTCGGACAGCTGTTCCGTGATATCGGCATGGCAATATCGGTATCAGTGCTGATATCTGTCTTTGTTTCGGTCACCGTCATACCCGGCATTGCATCAGTCTTACTGCGCGGCAAATCATTTGCGAGCGGCACGATGATGGCACTGCCTGTAATTGACCCGCTTGCCAATAGGCTGAAGCATTTTGTGGTTGGTTATGCCACGGCTGTGACGGACCATCCGCGCCGTGGTGTGTTATTTATTGGGCTTGTGCTAACGCTTGCCACGACAGCTATTATCACCTTTATGCCGAAATTGGATTACCTGCCCGATGGTAATTCAAACTTTGTTTTTGGCCGAATTATTGTACCGCCCGGCTATTCGATTGATGAGACAAAGCGCATTGCTGAAAAGATGGAAGATAATGCCCGCCCACTCTGGCAGGGCAAAACAGAGGCAGGCGGACCGCCGGCTATTTCACGGTTCTTCTTTGTTGCTTATGGTGGCGGCGCGTTTGCTGGCGGCTCAACAGTTGATCCTGCGCGGGTAAAAGAATTACGTATGGTGTTGATGAAGCCTATTTTTGATGTGCCGGGGGCGTCTGTGTTTGTCCGGCAATCTTCATTATTTGGCAGGTCAGTTGGCGGCTCACGCTCAATAGATATTGATGTTATGGGCAGTAGCCTCGAGACGATTGAGCCGATTATTGCGCGCCTGAATGGGGCCATCAATAAACGTTTTCCGCGCCGTGATGGCAATCAGATCAGGGTAAGGCCAGGCTTAAATAATAGTGCTGCCCAGATCAAAATTGAACCTGATATGCTGGCCCTATCGCGGGCGGGTGTGACGGTACGTGATTTCGTCAATGCTGTTGATGTCATTAATGATGGCATTGTAATCAACCAAATCCCTTATAATGGGAATCTGGTTGACCTACAGCTAACCGGTAATACGGCCAGCACTATGGCAATTGATGAGCTACGGGCCTTGCCGATTATTGCCCGCAATGGGTCGATTATTCCTCTGGCTGATTTAGCGCGCATTGATTTTGTCAATGCACCGCAGGAAATCCGGCGCTCTGGTGGTCAGATTATGATGACCATTCAGCTCAGGCCACATGAGGGCGTAACGCTCGAAGATAGCATTGCTGTCATTCAGAATGATATTCTGCCCAGTTTATCGTCTCAGCTCAGTAATAATGGCGTGTCAGTTGATATTTCTGGCGCGGCAAGTGAGCTGAAACAGACATGGCAGGCGATGCAGGAAAATGTACTCACCGCCATTATTGTGATCTATCTGCTGATGGCGATTTTGCTGAAGAGCTTTATGTTGCCGCTGATTATTTTGGTCGTAATACCGGTTGCAGGCGCAGGCGGATTGCTGGGGCTTGCCTTCCTCAACATCTTTATTCGCCAACCATTGGATATGCTGACCATGCTTGGCTTTATTATCCTGACCGGTGTTGTTGTGAATAACGCTATTTTGATGGTTGAACAGACAGTGCTGCATATTAAAGAAGATGGGCTTTCGGTGTCTGATGCGATTATCGAAGCAACCAGTAACCGGATAAGGCCGATTTTCATGTCGACGCTCACCTCGCTTTTTGGTCTGTTGCCGCTTGTTATCTTCCCCGGCGCTGGCTCAGAATTGTATCGCGGTATCGGTGTTGTCGTATTTGGTGGGCTGGGGCTCTCAACTATTGCAACCCTATTCTTTATCCCGCCGCTTCTCTCCGTCTTCCGCCGCTATATCCTTGCCACCTCAGGCAGCCAAAATAGCTGAGGGGTGCGGGCCGGAAAATAGCGAGGCGTAGCCACGCCCCCTATCCAAGGGTGATGCGGTTGCCAGTTTCAGCAGAGGTGGCGGCGGCCAAGGTGGCTGCTAATGACTTGGCGCCATTTTCCGCATCAATGATGGGGGTTTCTTCTCCCCGCACAACAGCACATAAGTGCGTGCATTGCGCGATATAAGCATCAATGAAGGGTGTCTCGATGGGCTGAGGTTTTGTCTCGTTCCGCCAATCCCCTGTGCCCTCTGGATAGGTCCATAAGACAAGGTTGGGGAATTCTAGCGCGCCTTTGCTGCCCATAAAACGGATCGCATTCTGCCCTGTTTTCGGGAAGCGCTCGCTCTCGCCAAGCGCCATCTCCCATGTCCAAGGTGAGGGGGTGCGGTCCGACAAGAAGAACGTACCAACTGCCTGATTGGCAAATTTCAGGCTGATAGCAACAGCATCTTCTTTATCGAAATTTTGGTCATGGCGGGTTAGTTCTGCTGAGACAGATGTGATATCCCCGCAGATAAATCGTAGCAGATCAAATTCATGGATAAGATTTGTTAGGATGGGACCAGCCTTTACATCACGCCGCCATTCTGGTGCGTAATAATCATCATCTTTTTTGGTTGTCCATTGTCCTGTTACGCCGAGTAGCGTGCCAATCTGGCCGCTCTGGATTATCGTGCGCGCTTCTGCTGCGCAAGGGTAATAACGGCGCTGATGCCCTACAAGAACATGACAATTCTGCTGAGCCGCAAACTTTGTAATTTCCTGCGCTTCAGCAAGGGTTGCCGTAATCGGCTTCTCGACAAGTACGGTGACTTTATGGCGGAGCGCTGCCATCACATCTTGATGATGGCGCTCAGTAGGTGTTGCAATAATAACAGCATCAATACCGCCAGCGCTTAGCATTTTATCAGCATCAGAAAACACAGGAATGCTGCGTTCTGTTCCGATTTTCTGAGCCGCTGGTGAGGGATCGCCAATAGCGACCAGCGCTACATCCGACAGGGCGTCTATCGCCATAATATGCCGGACACCAATAGAACCAGCGCCAATCAAGCCAATCTTTATTATACTCATAACTTATGTCCTTAACTGCCTGCGGCACGCTATTTTATGTTAGTAGCCAAGCGGCTAAAGACGCGTCTGGCATTATCTTCAAAGATCATTTTTCTGTTAGCATCCGTGAGGCTTGTTGCCCCGTCAATATAGCGTTTTGTATCATCATAATAATGACCGGAAAGCGGGTCTATTCCCCGTACTGCCCCGATCATCTCAGACGCAAATAGAATATTTTTGAGCGGAATGACCTGTAACAGTAAATCAATCCCTTTTTGATGATAAACACATGTATCAAAATAGATGTTATTCAGCATTCGCTCATTCAGATCGCCAAGACCTTTATCCTGTGCAATGCCGCGGAACCGGCCCCAATGATAGGGCACTGCGCCGCCGCCATGCGGGATAATGATTTTAAGGTCAGGGAAATCAGTAAACACATCTGAGAACATTAATTGTGTAAAGGCAGTTGTATCTGCCCCTAGATAATAGCTGGACGTAGTATCAAGGCTATGATGGCAGGCGCCTGATACATGGATCATTGCCGGCACATCAAGCTCAACCATTTTTTCATAAAACGGATACCAGTAACGCTCGCCAAGCCGCGGCTCTGTCCATGTCCCGCCAGACGGGTCAGGATTAAGATTACAGCCGATAAAGCCCATCTGGTTAACGCAGCGATCAAGCTCAGCAATGCTGGTTTTCATGTCTGTAGCGGGGCTTTGGGGTAATTGGCAGACTGGTGCAAAATTATCCGGAAACAGGCTGCAGACCCGTTTGATTAAATCATTCTGTTGTTCGGTCCATGCCTTGGATGTACTGGCATTACCGATATGGTGGCCCATCCAGCTTGCGCGCGGCGAAAAGATTGTTAAATCGGTGCCACGCTCTTGCTGAAGCTTCAGCTGGTTATTGATAATAGTATCTCTGATTTCATCATCTGAGAGGGAAATATCTCCTTTGCTAAACAGATGATCTGGATTGGATTTCAACAGGTCTTTTTGCTGGGCGCGATAGGCTTCTACTGCAGGAGGGGTTGTTGTGTAATGGCCGTGGCAATCAATAATCATAGACCCTATCCTTTATTCTTGCAGTCAATGCCATTGAAGCGACCAAGTTCATCCAAAGTTTCAACATACCGAAACCCAACATCATCCAGTCGCTCGCGCATATTATAAAGATCAAGTCCTAGCTCGCCTGCGGCCAGTTGAACACGTTTTTCCTCTTCCATGGCAATCCGGGCATGGGAGGCGGCAAGACTATCATTAGCTTCTGAGCGGGCAACAATACAGACACCATCATCATCTGCAACAATCACATCACCTGGAAAGACAAGCTGGCCGGCACAAATAATCGGAACATTCACAGCCCCTGGTGTATTTTTAACCGTTCCTTGTGATGAGACAGCCCGCGACCAGACAGGAAACGCCATTTTTTTAAGGTCAGCAACATCACGCACACCTGCATCAATAACCAGCCCCTTTACACCGCGCGCCTGAGCAGAGGTTGCAAGAAGGTCACCGAAAAAGCCGTCTGTATTTTCTGAGACAAGCGCGATAATCAGAATGTCACCTGGCTGGCAGAGTTCGATGGCGACATGCACCATCCAGTTATCGCCCGGATGAGCCAGAACCGTGACAGCTGTTCCGCCAATCTGCGCGCCAGCATAAATCGGCCGCATATAGGGTTTTAACATGCCCTGACGGCCTTGTGCTTCATGAACCGTGGATGCGCCGCACTGACCTAATGCATCGGCGATATGAGACTCTGTCCGTGTGATATTTTTTACCGCAACATGTTCCATGATTATTCCTCTGCTTTATCAGTCAAACCCGTAGAGACGAGCTGGGTTATCAACGAGAATTTTCTTTTGTAATATCTGATCCCGCGCCAGAAGAGGAACTAAATCTAACAAGTCCCCATCATTTGGCATGAATGTTTTGATGTTAGGATGAGGCCAGTCAGTACCCCATAATGTCCGGTCAGGCGCGCTCTCAACAAGCTCCTGTGCAAAGGGGATGGCATCATAGAAAGGCGGACCTGCACTAGATATCCGTTCTGAGCCACAAATTTTTACCCACCAATTATCCCGTTTGATGAACTCTTTCAGAATTGTAAATGCCTGCTGATGGACGCCATGCGAGGTTGGAACACGCCCCATATGATCGACAATAATATTCATATCAAATTTTAAAAAGAAATCCTGAAACGTGATAATATCTTCGGCGTTCACATGAATAACAAGATGCCAGCCGAGCGGCTTTACCCGCGCCAATACACGGCTCATCATTTCAAGATCGGGCGTGCCGCCAAGATGGGTTACAAAATTAAATCGAATGCCTCTGATGCCGCCTGCATGTAAATCGGCAAAATCCTCATCTGAGAAGCTATCATCGGCAATACAGACCCCCCGCATATTTTTTGGGTTATGGGCAATCGCATCCAGCATTGCCCTATTATCAGGGCCATGACAGCTTGCCTGAACAATAACAGCACGCTCTATCCCTAATGTTGCATGCAATGTTGCCAGCGCCTCACGCGGGCCATCGGGCGGGTGATAGGAGGAGGTTGGATGATAGGGAAATAGCGCATGCGGGCCAAACACATGACAATGGGTATCGCACGATCCGGGGGGCGCTATAAAACGGGGCGTGCGGGTATCAGGGTCTGGCGGCATACAGCTTTTTTTGCCCGTAATGGGATGTATATCAGAAAAGGGCGGTGTATTTTCAGCCATTATCTTTATCGCTCCTTATAGGGCCAGCCCAGACAGATGTTGGCACAAAGACCTCTCCGCGGGCCAGAAGACGGGTCGTACGCAACAAGCCTGCACTCATAATAGCCCCCTGTTTGAAATTCAGCTGAACATCAAAAACACCAGAGGGATGTTCAATCCTCATGGATTTTTCATCCGAAGCCGGAAGCGCAGCGCTATCATGGACAGCGCTTCCCTCAAGACAAACAGCTGTCGCAGCCGAGACAGCGCCCAGAACGCCAATGGCTTTATGGCAGGTCTTTGGAATAAAGGAGCGGGTTGAAAAACTACCCCCAAAACGGGCTGCAGATATCAGGCACATTTTGGGAACAGCTTTTGTGCTGACATCCCCAAGACCCATTGCAGGACCGGCTACAAGGCGGATACGCTCAAGCCGCTCTTTCAGGGCTGTATTTGCGTTTAACTCATCGGGTGTTTCAGTGCCCTCAAGGCCAAAATCAGAGGCGTTAAGGCAAATAACAGGCATGCCATTATCAATACAAGTGACCGCAATACCATCAAACATATCGCGGGCAGAACCGGTTGGCAGGAGGCTGCCGCAGGCTGACCCTGCTAAGTCTTGATATACACACATAACAGGCGCGGCTGTTCCGGCAACACCATCAATCTGTGCAGTGCCGTGATAAAGAGGCAAGCCATCCAGAACAGGGAATTCAAGCCGGCATTGATTGCCGCTATTGGTCATGAAAATTGAGATGGACGCTGTATCAGCCTTGCAGTCAAGTAGCCCAGTTTCTAGGGCAAAGGCGCCAACAGCTGAGAGGATATTGCCGCAATTTGGGGTGTCGTCCAGCCGGTCTTCGCCAATAATCGCTTGCATAAAATGATAATCAATATCGCAGTCAGGATGGCTAGAGGGCCCAATGATAGCGATTTTTGAGGTAAGCGGGTCTGCCCCGCCCAACCCATCTATCTGACGCGGATCGCCATGCGCGCCCATAATCCATTTCAAAACATCATCTCGAATGGCAGGGTCTGATGGCAGGTCATGGCGATGCAAATAGACCCCCTTGGAGCTACCGCCGCGGAACTGCAAAAAAGGAATGGAGGTCTGATGTGTCATTGGCTGCTTTATGTTCCTCACTGATGTGGCGAGCGGGTCATTTTCTGCTCAATTTCATGCATCACCCGCATGGCTGGCAAACAATTAACAAGACTGGCATTGGGCTCTCTGCCGGCAAGAATGGCAGCGATAAATTCACGGTTAATCAGCTCAATACCGTTTGTTGATACATCAATGTCTGACACATCAATCTGGGTGTCATGCCCATCAAATAAATCATCATAACGGGCATTATAGGTGCCCTTGTCGCAAATATAGCGGAAGAAAGTCCCCAAAGGCCCATCATTGTTAAAAGATAAAGATAGGGTGCATAATTTTCCGCTGCCTGTCTTCATAATAATGGACATATCCATCGCAATGCCAAGCTCAGGATGAAGTGGGCCTTGAACAGCATGAACTTCGCTTACCTCTTCACCGCATTGATACTGAAACAGGTCAATCGTATGGCAGGCATGATGCCAGAGAAGATGGTCTGTCCAAGAGCGTGCCTCACCCTTGGCATTCATATTCGTGCGGCGGAAAAAATAGGTTTGCACATCCATCTGCTGAATAGATATCTCGCCAGCACGGATGCGGTTATTGATCCATTGATGGGACGGATTAAAGCGCCGGACATGGCCTGCCATGGCGATGAGCCCAGTTTGTTTTTGCATCGCAACCAGCGCGTTTGCATCAGCAAGACTATCTGCCATGGGAATTTCGATAAGCACATGCTTGCCAGCGCGCATTGCTTTCAGGCCCTGCTCAGCATGCATCTGCGTCGGGGTTGCCAGAATGACAGCATCTATCTCATCACAGGTAATAAACCTATCAAAATCATCGAAGGCGTGGGCGGCAGAAAATGCTATTGCCGCGTCGCGCGCTTTATCCTGAGAGGGTGCCATTACAGCGGTAATTTCGGCTGTTTCAATTTGTGTGAGGGCTTCAAGATGTTTTGTGCCAAACGCTCCGCTTGCCCCTGCTACACCAAGTCTGATTTTACGCATTATTTTTTCTCCAGAACGACATTATTCATTTTCCAGAATAAGGCCACCATAAGCGGTAGCAGAAACCGGGATATGATAGAAACGATAGACTTCTTTTACCGTCTCATTGAGGGCACCTCGCATCACATTCCACATAATCATTTCAATACCTTCAGAACCTGCCTCACGGATAAAATCAGTATGGCTTATCCGGGTATTGGCCATCGGGTCTTTCGTCATATTATCTAAAAAGGTGTTATCGAATTTCGGATTCACAACACCGGCTCTCTCACCGCCAAGCTGATGCGATAGCCCGCCTGTTCCCCAGATACCAACGCTCAAATCCTTATCAAAACTATCAACGGCACGCCGGATTGCCTGTCCTAATTTAAAACAGCGCAGCGGTGTTGGTTGCGGATATTGGATAACATTTACACAAAGCGGGATGACTTTAGTTGGCCATTTTTCCGGCTGGTCATAGGCAATTGAGAGCGGCACTGTTAGGCCATGATCAACATCAAGGCTACCGGCAACAGCCATGTCAAATTCCTCAAAAATTAGCTCTTCAACCAGATGCCATGCCAGTTCTGGATGCCCCTCTACTACGGGCACCTTGCGCGGCCCCCAGCCTTCATCGGCGGGGTGAAATTCTTCGGCAACGCCAATGGTAAAGGTAGAATAATTATCCAGAGAAAATGAGGTCGCATGGTCATTAAAGACAATGATATTCACATCCGGAACATTCTGGCTATGCCATTTGCGTAACGGCTCAAGGCCGGTGAATAAAGGCTCCCAATAAGGCTCGCCTGTCTTTCCATTATCCATTGCAGCACCAGCGCCTGGTACGTGCGAAGTTCCCATACCTGCCATAATTCTAGCCATTAGGTGTCTCCTTCTTACTTCTATTGCCATCAATGGGGCGCCCACCCTTGAGCATCATGTCCTGAAATTCATCAAAACTCAGCTCTGGTCTGTTCATTTTGCCATACATGACTTGGGGTGGGTGGCGGTCATGGCTGACGAGCTTAAATGCATAATAGGCGTTAGCCCCCAGCTTCAACATGCCAAGATAATCTCTGTCTAAAACAGCCTGCTTTTGTAGCTCTGTTATCTTAAAGCCGGAGAGGTAGCCTGCTTCGTCTGCCGCAAACACATCCCGGCACTCTGACTTATTCAAAGTCATCAGGAACATATTCAAATGATAGCCCTTACGGTAGGTGCGACTATCGAGAACATAGGTGCCCGGCACATCATCATAATCACGGGTTGTCATGGTATGCTCCTTTGCAACATGAGCGGAAAGGTTTTTAACGTTGCAAGAATAGGGCATGCTGATAGTATGAACAATATATCAATATATGGATATTTTGTTCATGAAATGGAACACTGACGATTTGCCTGTTTTTGTTGCTGTCGGAGAGACGATGGGTATCCGGTCTGCGGCGATGCGCCTTGGCATGCCAGTATCAACGGTAAGCAGAACTCTCTCGCGGCTCGAAGATGACCTTGATTTGCGATTATTTGATCGTAATACAAGGCAATTCAGGCTGACAGCTGAAGGCGAGATATTCCTTCAGCATGCGCAGACAATTCTTGACCATGTGAATAATGCTGATGAAGCTCTCTCAGGCCTGCGGCATAGCCCGACCGGCACGCTGAAACTCTCACTTCCGATGGCATTTGGCCGCGAAGTTATCGGCGGCAGGCTGGCAGAATTTAGCCGTAACTATCCTGATATTACTGTTCAGGTGATGGTGACATCCCACCCTGTAAATATCATGCGCGAAGATCTTGATGTCGCTTTTGTGGTCGGACCAATAGATGATTCAAGCCTGATAGCGCAGACAATATCAGATACACCCCTTATCTGGGTCTGCTCGCAGGACTATGCCCAGAAACATCGCATGGATGATAAGCTATCAACCTTAAAGCCACATCTGCAATTCTGCGAGAGGCGGTATCAGATGCAAGCGCTTCCTGTGCGTAGCCCGAGCGGCAGGCAGATATTAGATACATCACAACTTACCAGTATTAATGATCCGGTTATTTTGCGCGATATTGTTTTGCAGGAGGGCGGGGTTGCGCTGCTGCCAGAATTATATTGCCGCGCGCCGTTACGCGCTGGCAGGCTGGTTCAAGTATGCCGCGCTATTGTGCCAGACGACCGGGCGAGGGTAACAGCTTTGACGCCGTCGCGCCGGCTCCAGCCACAAAAAGCGCGCGTCTTTATTGCATTTGTGAAAGCCTGTCTTGCGGATTATGCAAGCCCCTAAAATGAGCGTGTCGGACATCACGTCGCATGGTTTTGAGCGGTAATGCTGTTAGCGCGCCGGGGCGTTTTTTTGAGATAAGACGCGTTTTAGTGCGGCTGTCCGGTAGGGTGCATTGGCAGCGCCATACCCTTGATAGCCATCAACGCGCTGGATAATTTCAAAGAAAAACCCGTCGCCATAAGGGACGCTATAAAGCTGGTAGAAGGCGCCATTCTCATCTTCATCATACAGAATATTGAACTGCTTGATGGCGCTCAAAGCGGTCTCATCAAAGCCAAACCGCGCCCGAATATCATCATAGTAATTGGCCGGTATCGCCAATGTCTCAAAACCTGTTCCAGCTAGCTTTTCTGCGATGCTAAATATGTCTGAGGTTGTCAGGGCAATATGCTGAACAGCAGAGCCTGCGTTACTTTCAACAAAATATCCTGCCAGCGTGCGATTAGTATCACTGCCGTTCAGGGTAAGGCGGAATGATTTATCTGAAGATTCTATTACCTGCGAGCGAATGACACCGGCAGGGTCAATCACATCAACAATTGGATGTTTTTGAACCTCAAACAGGGATGTGTAGAACAGAGACCATGAGAGCATATCTGAGTAGGGCATGCTGAGCGCTAGATGGTCGATACCGGTAATGTTGCAGTCTTCTGGCTCGGCCGGAGAGCAGGCGATAAAATCATCGTGCCACTTTATCTGATGCTTGGAATCTGCTTCGATAAAATGAATTATGGTGCCGCCAACTGACTGGATAGCGGGCAGGGACAACTCACCACTTAGTAACGGGCTGGTGAAGAGCGGCACCCGAAGCTCTTTTGCGCGCGTGATAGCATTATCGGCATTATCAATATGAAGCCCGATATCACAGACTTTGGCGCCGTCTGCCAGCGCAGCACTATCATGATGGCTTGTATTCACAATGATGCGGGTATCGCCTTGCTGGAACAGAATGATATTCTGGTTATTTTTATGAACCGCTCTGGTGAACCCCATCGGCAGCAATATGGCGGCTAATGTATCAGCCCCTGTTTGGGAGGCTGCGAATTCAACAAATTCAACGCCCTGAATTATAGGCCGCGGCGGCATGGCTGGCAGCGGCATGCAGGTTATTGGCTCACTGCGGTGAACATCATCCATAATAGCTCTTAAGGAGCGGTAACCATCACGTGCAATCATATCAGGATTGCCGCCTCTAAAACTATCATTGAAAATTTCGAGCGAGATAGGCCCGTTATATCCGGTTGCCATAACAGCGCGCATAAAGGCTGTTACATCAAGATCGCCTTCTCCGGGCATATTACGAAAATGACGTGACCAATAAAGTAAATCCATGGTGATAAGGGGGGCATCTGCCAGCTGGACAAAAAATATTTTATCGCCGGGAATTGAACGGATGCTGTCAGGCGATAAGGAGCGGCCAAGGGTATGAAAGCTATCAACGATAAGGCCAACATGGTCATGGTCTGCACGCCGCACAATCTCCCACGCATCACGGTGATCATTTACATAAGCGCCCCATGCCAAGGCTTCATAACCAATCCGGACGCCGTGCTGGGATGCAAGCTCTCCCAAGGCATGTAAATCATCAGCCGCCCGGTCAATGCCGCCAATGACTTTGGGATGCAGGGATGAGCATACCAGCATCAGGTCAACACCAAGCTCCCCCATTACATCGAATTTACATTTTGCCCGCTCAAAGGCGCGCGTCCGTTCAGGCTCGGGCAAGCCTTCGAAATCACGGAACGGCTGAAATAGCATAATATCAAGACCATGGTCACGCACATGCTGGCCTACCTCGCGCGGGGTGCCATCATAGGCGATAAAATCCTGCTCGAAAATCTCAATACCATCAAAACCGGCCGCTGCTATGGCAGATAGCTTTTCCGGCAATTCACCTGCAAGAGTGACCGTTGCAATGGATGTCTTCATGAAAAGCCCCGCCCTACCGGCCATTGCCGGTTTCAGTTTACGCCGTGACTCTTAAAATGTACTATTTAGTTAATTTGTCAATTATTTGCGGTGGCTTATAGTTTCGAGGCGCGCAAAATACCAGCAAAATCAGTTATGGGCAGGTCATGGTAGCAGATAATATAAGACGGCGAAAATGGCAGCAAAACCCAGATGCGGTGAAAAATAATATTCTGGAAACAGCAACAGCCATTTTTGCAAAAGACGGGTTTTCAGGTGCCCGCATGGATGATATTGCCCGGCAGACCGAAACGTCCAAACGGATGGTCTATTATTATTTTACCGATAAAAAACAGCTTTATATTACTGTATTAGAGGCAGCCTACGCAAAAGTAAGAGCCGCAGAAAACGAGCTTAACCTAGAGGGTTACCCTGCTGGTGAGGCGCTCATCCGGCTCATCGGCTTTACCTTTGATTATCACCGCAACCACCCTGATTTTGTGCGATTAATTCAGATCGAAAATATCCATCAGGCGCGCCATCTGGCAACCTCTGATATCATTTCTGCTGTGAATCTATCAGCGATTGCTGCTCTAGAGCGCCTTATCAAAAGGGGCTCTGAGGCAGGCGAGTTCCATTCCAATAATGATGCGCTGGAACTGCACTGGCTTATCACCTCATCTTGTGTGTTCAACATTACAAACAGAGCCAGCTTTCAACAGCTTTATGGCGCTAACCTGTTCACAGATGACGGGCAGGATAGGCTTAAAAAGCTCATTATTAGCTCTATTATGCAGACAGTTTTGGCATAAGCAGAATATGATAAAGCGTTTTATGTTTGCAACGGAGGCAGATGGCTCGTAGTAATGCCTTGATATAATCGCTCGATGTTTATCCGGGCCTCATGCTCAACCCGAATGGGGTTGATGAAAGTAACATTTTGGACAGTACAAATTTTGATGCGCTGGGACTGAATCAGTCGCTGGTGCGCGCGCTATTAGAAGCAGGCTATACAGAGCCAACACCAATTCAGGTTCAGGCAATCCCTAAGGTCATCGAAGGACATGACCTTCTTGGTATTGCCCAAACTGGTACAGGCAAGACGGCTGCGTTTTCTCTGCCAATATTGCATCACCTGAATGCCAAGCAGGTTGAGAGTAAAGCCCGTCATCCGCGGGCCCTTATTCTGGCGCCAACCCGTGAGCTTGCGATTCAGATTGCTGACTCAATCAAACTCTATGGCAGTCATATCGCCTTTAAACAAACATCGATTTTTGGCGGTGTTGGTCAGAACCCGCAAGTTGCTGCTTTAAAACGCGGCGTTGATGTGATTGTTGCAACACCTGGCCGGCTTCTGGACCTTGTTAATCAGGGGTTATGTCATCTTGGTCATATCGAATATTTTGTGCTGGATGAAGCTGATAGAATGCTCGATATGGGCTTTATTCATGATGTGAAGAAAATTGTGGCAAAATTGCCGCGAAAGCGTCAAACGCTGTTTTTCTCTGCAACGATGCCCAAAAGTGTTTCTGCGCTTGCAGGCGACCTGCTTCATAAGCCGGTGAATGTGTCGGTAACAGCCCAAGCAACAACCGTAGACCGGATTGACCAGTCGGTTATTTTTACACCGCAAAACCATAAACAACTACAGCTGATACATCTGCTGTCTGATGAAGCCGTCACATCTGCTATTGTATTTACGCGCACCAAACACCGGGCAAACCGTGTGTCTCTTGCGCTCTCTAAGGCTGGCATTTCATCTGAGCCAATCCACGGCAATAAATCACAAGGTGCACGCCAACGCGCCTTGGGCGCTTTCAAGGCAGGCGAGATTAAGGCGCTGGTCGCAACTGACATTGCTGCGCGCGGTATTGATGTTGATGCTGTCTCGCATGTGATAAATTTTGAACTGCCTAATGTATCCGAAGACTATGTTCACCGGATTGGACGGACAGCGCGCGCTGGGGCGTCCGGCAATGCTATTTCGCTTTGTGCTCCGGATGAACGGGCCTTTCTTAAATCTATTGAGAAGCTTATCAAGCTCAGCATTTCTGTTGTCAAAGGCATAGAAGTGAGAGATGAGGATGTTCCTCCGCCAGAGCCACGCGGGCCACGGCCGCCTCGGCGGTCTGGCGGACCAGGCGGCGGGCGCGGCTCTCGCGGCGCCAAGCCATCAGGAGAACAGGGCGGGCGGCACAAAAGTGGTGGTCAGAAACGGAGACCAGCCAGCGCAGTCGGCCAAAAACAGCGTCCTGCCGGTAGCGGTAACGCCGGCGGCCGCCGGCGCTCACAAGCCCCAAAGACAGCTTAAAAGGCGTCTGGTAGGGCAGTAATCGTCACACCCAGAGTTGCTATTGCTAGGGTGATGAATGCTTTGTGAGTTAACAGATGCTGCTGCTTGAAGCCTAACACCATCTCATAAAAAAAGAGCGCCTCTGTGGTAAGAGACGCTCTTTTTTTTAGAGGTTTTTTATCAGCAGATTAGATGCTGCCTTTACCCATTTGCTTTGCAATATAGTCAGCCTGACGCATGGCGAGTGCCACAATTGTCAGGGTTGGGTTTTCAGCTGCACCGGTGGTGAACTGGCTACCGTCTGATATGAATAGATTATCGATATCATGTGTCTGACCCCATTGATTAACAACACCATCGCGCGCTTTTGCACTCATCCGGTTGGTACCCAGATTATGGGTTGATGGATATGGCGGAGTAGGCATTGTGCGTACCGCACCAACCGCATCATATACAGCCGCACCCTGTTTATAGGCATGGTTGCGCATTGCGATATCATTCGGGTGATCGTCAAAGTGAACATTCGGGACCGGCAGACCAAACTGGTCTTTTTCGGTTGCATGCAAGGTAACCCCGTTTTGTTCTTGCGGCATATCTTCACCAACAAGCCACATACCTGCCATCCGGTCATACCCATCCATTGCGGTTGAGAATTCACGGCCCCATGCACCCGGGTCAAGGAAGGCTGCCATAAAGGGTAGGCCAATCGATAGTGTTTCCATCTCATAGCCACCAACAAAGCCGCGTGACGGGTCATGACGTGATTCATCCTGGATGATCCCTGCCATCGTAGTGCCACGATACATATGCACAGGCTTATCAAAGATGGCATAAATTGAGCCTGTCATGTGGCGCATATAGTTTTTGCCAACCTGACCTGATGAGTTTGCTAGACCATCACTGAACATGGATGATGCAGAATTCAGCAACAGGCGCGGGCTCTCAATCGAGTTACCTGCTACACAGACAACCCGTGCTTTCTGCAGATGCTGGTTGCCATCCTTATCAGCATAGACAACACCTGTGACCTTACCAGTCTTATCATGCTCAATGCGCAGGACCTGACTATTGGGCCGAACTTCAAGCTTGCCAGAAGCTTCGCCTTTTGGAATTTCTGAATAGAGCGTTGACCATTTTGCTCCGGACTTACAGCCCTGAAAACAGAAACCGATTTGCTGACAAGCGCCGCGGCCGTCACGTGGCTCACTGTTAATCGCCATATTACCGGTATGGCATTCCGTATATCCCATCTTTTTGGCGCCAGCTTCAAATACCTTGAAGTTGTTATTGCCTGGCAGGCCTGGAATACCATTTGTGCGCGTGACGCCCATCCGGTTTTCAGCCTTGTCATACCATGGCGCAAGGTCTTTGCCTGTAATCGGCCAATCAAGAAGATTTGCTCCGGCAACTGCACCATAGTTGGTCAAGGCCTTCCATTCATGATCCTGAAAGCGCAGAGACGCTCCTGCCCAGTGAATTGTCGAACCGCCAACAGCTTTCACAATCCAAGATGGCAGACCAGCAAAGTCTTTGGCAATCCGCCAGTTGCCAGATGTTGTCCGCTTATCAAGCCATGAAATCTGGCCAAAGCTTCCCCACTCATCATTCTGGAAATCATCAATTTCGTGACGACCACCAGCCTCAAGCATCACGACATCAATGCCTTTGAGCGCAAGTTCAGTTCCAACCATACCGCCGCCAGCACCAGAGCCGATAACGACAACGACACTGTCATCTGTTAAATCATATTTATTCGCCATTTTTTTCTCTCCCCTAAACCTGGTCTAGCCAGTCAATGTCATCGAATCCGCGATACAGATATCCGCCTTTTGATGCGGACTCGCCTTCATATGCGAATTTTTCCCAGACCTGTTTATTATTATAGAGGCCAGTAATCAGGCTTCCCCGAACCTTCTGGAAAAAGCCTGAGCTTTCCATTGCGCGCAGAATAGCAACACGGTCAGCTTCCCAGCCAACATCAGAGTAAGGCATGCCATGTGCATCGTTTGCTGCTTTGTTTAACGCCGTAACGCCGTCTTCAAACAACGCCTTCTGACCAGCATCGCCAGCCGCAGCTTCGTCAAACGACGAGACGGCGAACGCGTAATAGTCATCAGTGAGGCGGTCATGGGGATAAATGTCACGTGACATCTGAACTAACGTAGCAAATGTCTCTGGCGTCAATGCCTTAGTTGTTGCTGCCCAGGCACCATTGCCGCCTGTGATAACACCTGTCGAACTGATCGACATGACAACGAGCGATGCACCAGCAGTGCCGAGAAGACTTCTTCTCGAAAAGGTTAAATCCTTTTTCTTAGTTTTCATTGATGTTTCCTCCTAATAATGAAAGCTTTTTTATTGTCTTAAGGCGGAAAGTTGCCTTCATATACTCTCCGCTACACGTATCGACCGTGCTTTTGAAGCACTTCGATTTTGTATCCGTCGGGATCCTGAACGAAGAAAAACTTCGCCATTAAGGCACCATCCCGGTGGAATTCCTTAACATCAGTGGGTGATAGGCCGGCGGCGGAAAACCGCTCATATTCTGCATCGACATCATCAACCGCGAGGGCAATATGGCCATAACCATCGCCATGCGTGTAGGGGTCAGTGCGGCCGTGATTAATTGTTAATTCAACTTCAAAATCATTTTCCGAATTGCGCAGATATATTAATGTAAATCCGTCAAATTCAAACCGGTCCGCAATATCAAGATCGAAAGCTGTTTTGTAGAAATGAACGGATTTTTCTTCGTTCAGTACCCGAACCATCATGTGAATTGCTTTTGCCATGTCTGTCTCTCAGTCTTTAAAGGTTGAAATATAGGAAATAAGGTCCGCGCGAATGGCAGCATCAGGCTGCTTGTACAGCATATATGTGCTTGGATAGACTGCTTTGGGCTTTGTAAGCCATTGGTCTAGTAACGCTGGCGTCCACACATCATTGCTAGCAGCAAGGTCTTTGGAATACTTAAATTTATCAAGATTGCCGACGGTCCGCCCCATAAGATTATAGAGATTGGGGCCTTGTCTGCGGCCACCATCTTTGATGATTGTATGGCAGGCACCACATTGCTTTTTGTAAAGCGCATCGCCTGCAGGCGCCCCTATAGCGGTTGCCGGTCCAATCAGACCTGCCATTATCATAATAAAAGACGATATTAAGACACGATTTTTATGCCTTATTGTGCTTATAAACTGCACAATGCTTCCCCCCAAAATTTACGGGTAAGCTACCGAATTATATCGGCTTTTTTCCTACCCTGACAAAAGGCTAGCACGACATTTTTTGCCGGTGGTATTACACCGGTACTACAACTAACTTACGACCACTAAGATGCTTTTGCAGTTGCTAGAGGCAAGAGGTCAGCTGATGCCACACTGCCACTTTTAAACATAAGACAGCAGCATCGAAGCAGTGAGGCAAAATTGGAAATCTCTCCATGAATCTCAAGTGCTTCAGAATAAAGTTGGGTAAGAAACTGTGCCTGTGTCATATTTTGAGCAGTAGCAATATCCTCAATAACTTCCCAGAATTTTGTTTCTAATTTCACGCTCGTTACATGGCCCATGAGGCGAACAGAGCGTGTTTCAAAAGCATAATTATTTGGATTTTGTCCGGCAAATATTTCGCACATTTTTTTCCCCTTTAGACTCTAAGGATGGCGCGAAATTTGAGGGTTGTCAATTTAATGCTAATTTTCCGCAAGCGATAAAAAAATCTCTAGCGAGGCTCATTTAATTATTTTGCAGAGTGGGCGCAGCGGCTAACAACATTTTCGTGTAATCATGTTGGGGCTTATGGAAAAGGTCATTCGGAGTAGCCTGTTCCACCAGAACGCCTTCCTTTAAGACACCTATGTTATTGGCCATAGTAGAAATAACAGCAAGGTCATGGGAAATGAAAAGATAGGTAAGCGAAAAGTTTTTCTGAAGGTCTTTTAGCAAGTTTAGAACCTGAGCTTGCACTGAAACATCCAAGGCCGATGTTGGTTCATCGCAAATTATTATCTCAGGTTCAGACGCGAGGGCCCGAGCAATGGAGATACGTTGTCTTTGTCCGCCAGAAAATTCGTGTGGGTACTTCTTAATATCACGCTCTGACAACCCCACCTGCTCCAGTAACTCAATGACACGTTTATGTTGATCATTTTCATCTTTAATCAGGCCAAAGGCTTTTATCGGCTCGTTAATAATATTTCCAATTTTCCACCGAGGGTTAAGACTTGCATAGGGTGACTGAAACACCATTTGAGTTTTTCGCCTTAAGGCATTCATCGATGCTTTTTCGAGGTTAGCATCATTAAAATTTTTATTATCGATGATAACAGACCCACTCGTTGGCATGAGTAAGCCAGCGACCATTTTTGCGATTGTTGACTTGCCAGAACCACTTTCACCGACAAGTGCATATGTCTCACCTTTTTCGATCTGAAAATTCACACAGTCTACGGCTGTCAAAATCCGTTTCTTTTGACCTGTTATTGTCCTTACAATCCATGGTTCAGATAAATCAAATAGGCGTGTTAATTGGTTAACGGTGACAAAGCTCACAACGTTCCTCCTGGTTTTTCTGACAACCAGCAAGAGACCCGCGCATCAAAGAGTGGGGGTCTGTGTTTTTGGCATTTATCACGGGCATGCTCACACCTTGGATGAAAGGCGCAGCCATCTGGAACATCGTCAATATCAGGCATCGCGCCTGGAATTTGGAATAGTTTTTTATCAAAAGAGCTTGGGTCAATATTTGGCGTAGAAGCAACAAGGCCAGCAGTATAAGGATGTTGAGGGCGCTGTAAAACATCAGACGTTTTGCCAATCTCTACAAGTCTTCCTGAATATAAGACTGCAACACGGTCAGTCGTTTCAGATATAACGCCCATGTCATGCGTGATTAAAATAATCGATGTTCCCCGTTCGGTACAAAGCTGCTTTAGCAGATTAAGAATTTGTGCCTGAACTGAGACATCTAGAGCAGTTGTTGGCTCATCTGCGATAATGACAGAGGGCTCTGGCGCAAGTGCAAGCGCAATGACAACGCGCTGCCGCATTCCCCCGGAGAAGGTATGCGGGTATGCCTCTATCCGTTCAGGGTCAATGCCAACGTCGCTCAAAAGTTTTTTGCTACGGTCTAGTGCTTCGGCTTTCGAGATATTAAAATGTGTTTTTATTGTCTTTATAAGCTGCTCCCCAATCGTCTTAAGGGGGTTCAGACTAACGAGGGGATCTTGAAAAATCATTGAAATCTGGGAGCCGCGAATATTTTCAGGGGCTTCGATGATTGAGCGACCTTGTAAGCTAATTGTACCGGCTGAAATATAGAGGGGGGATTCTATTAGTCCCAAAATGGCTGACCCTGTCATTGATTTCCCAGCGCCAGATTCTCCCACCAGCCCAAGAATTTCTCCAGGGTAAAGGTTAAGTGACAAATCATCGACAGCCACTGATATATTGTCGCGCTTTTTAAGTGACACACTTAAATTTTTGATTTCGAGCAGGGGTTCAATCATGGTTCTGTCTATGGTCATTTCAGCTTAGGATTTAGAATATCGCGCAGCCAATCTCCAAAAAGATTAATTGATAAAGCGAGCGCAAGTAGGGTCACTGCTGGAAAGAGGAGTATCCACCATTCACCTGAAAATAAGAAATCCTGCCCAATACGGATAAGGGTTCCAAGACTTGGTTTTGTGCTTGGCACTCCTACCCCCAGAAAAGAGAGTGTTGCCTCAGCGATTATTGCAAGAGCAAATGTTATCGTCGCAATTACCAATACTGGGCTCAATACATTTGGCAGTATATGCCGCAGCATAATTTGTTGCCGAGTGAGACCGATCATCTTTGCTGCGGTGACATATTCTTTTTCTTTTTCCACAAGCGTAGAGCCTCTCACGGTTCGTGCAAAAGGAACCCATTCGGATAAGCCAATAGAAATAATTAAAACGACAATCGACATTTCATACCGAACCTCAGGCGGTAAAATACCGCGGGCGACGCCATAAATGAGCATTGCCACCAGAATCGAGGGAAATGTCATTTGAATATCTGCAAAGCGCATAATGACGGAGTCAATCCAGCCACCTAAAAAGCCGGCGATTAGACCCAGCAAAACGCCCATTACCATGGCAAGCAAAACAGCCATCAGACCCACAAATAACGAAATGCGAAGTCCATAAAGAATAGTAGAAAATAAGTCACGGCCCTGATCATCAGTGCCTAATAAAAAACGCTCTCCGGTAAATTCATTTGCCTCTAATGGAGGCGTAAAACCGTTCATGAGGTTAAGACTAGCGGGATCAAACGGGTTAGTGGGGGCAATGAAGTTTGCAAAAATTGCGGCTAATATAATTAAAATGATTGTCACAAAGGAGACAATAGCAACGGGTGCATGACGAAAATGATAGAAAAAGTCTGAGCGAAAAAACCTTTCCATTCTTTATGCCTCATCTTTCAATTCACTGTCCCGAAGCCTTGGGTCAATGAAGAAATAGCTTAAATCTACAATCAGATTTATCAAAACAAACGCAAATCCAACGAGCAGCAAGTAAGCGCTCATCACCGGTATATCGACGAAATAGACTGCATTGATGAATAACAGCCCTACGCCTGGCCATTGAAAAACAGTCTCAGTTATGATTGCAAACGCTATCACCGAACCAAGCTGTAATCCGCCAATCGTAATAACGGGGATTAGAATATTTGGCAGGGCGTGAAAAAAATATACCGCTTTATTGGACAGACCTAACGCACGGGCAAGACGAATATAATCTTGCCGAAGGACTTCTAACATTTCTGATCGCGTGAGCCTCATTATCAAGGTCATCTGATAAAGGCCTAATGTTATAGCGGGAAGGACAAGAGATTTAAGCCCGCTCTCAGACAGAAACCCAGTTTTCCACCAGCCAAGATCAACCACCTCGCCGCGGCCGAAGGATGGCAGCCAATTTAATTCAACTGAAAATAACCAAATGAGGAGTATTCCGATTAAGAAGGTTGGCAGAGATACGCCAATCAAAGATGATGAAAGAATAAAATTCGTAATGACACTTCCACGGTTAATGGCAGTATAAATTCCCATGAAGACGCCAAAGATAACGGCAAAGAGGGCTGAGGTCAGTGCCAACTCTAATGTTGCTGGCAAACGAGATGCAATTAATTCAGCGACAGGAAGTGCGCCTCTATAAGAATTTCCAAAGTCAAATCGTACCGCTTTCCAGAGGAAATCAAAATATTGGATATGAATAGGATCATTTAAGCCAAGAGCTTCTTCTAGGGCAGCACGCTGCGCTAGTGTCGCTTCTTGTCCCATGAGGTTTTCTACTGGATTGCCAACAAATCGAAAAATAAGAAAAGAAATCAGCGCAACAAAAAGCAACACCAGAACGGCTTGAAAAAGACGATTTAAAATAATGAATGTCATATCAGATGATTTAGAACGTCAGCCAGCCTCACATAAGCAGGCTGGCTGACGTTGTTCCAATTACTTGAATGTGAGGAATTGGAAAAGTGGTGTGTCTTCAGGCTGGACATCAAACATAATGTCTTTTCTCATACCCCAGTTTAGGACTTGATTATGGATCGGAAGATACATTTGCGCGACCTGAACCGCAGCCCAAATTTTTGCAATAGTATCATCCCGTTTTGTCAGATCAGTTTCTGACTCAAGGCTTACAATCATGGCATCAACGTCAGCATTGGAATATCCTGTCGGATTCCATGACCCTCTGTCGTTAGTTTGTGAATGTACCAGGTAATTAAAAATGTAATGGGAGTCGAAAGTGGGGACACCCCAGCCAAGCATATAGAAATCAGCCTCGCCGCCTTTTGCAATTGGGAAATGCTGTGCTTTAGGTTTTGCATCTAACGTTACAGTGATTCCTATCTTGGCCATCATACCAACAGCTGCCTGACAAATAGATTCGTCATTAACATAACGGTCATTTGGACAATTCAGGACGATATCAAAACCATTACTATAACCAGCGTCTTTCATAAGCGCTTTTGCTTTATTCAGGTCATATTGTGGATGCTGATTTAACGCCTCGGTCCACCCATTTACGAACGGAGGCATAATAACGCCTGTGGGATCAGATTGGCCGCGCATAACAATTTTCTTAATTGAATCACGGTTAATAGCGATGTTCATGGCCTGACGTACTTTTAAGTTTGCCGTAGGACCATTAACAGTATCAAGACCGAAGAAAATGACACGATTTTGCGCTGCTGTTGCAAGCTGAAGATCTGCAGAAGCGCTAACGCGTCCAAGATCTTGTACTGGAACATCTTGAATGATGTCGACTTCACCCGATAGCAGTGCAGCAACACGCGTTGCTGAAGATTGAATCGGCGTATAGATTATCTCTGTCACCTGATTTGGGTATATATCTTTACCCCAATAATTTGGGTTGGCTTTGAGAATGGTTTTTTCATCTACCGCTCTACTGACAAGCATAAAGGCGCCAGTGCCATTAGTGTTCATGGTGGCAAAATTCGTTTCACCTTTTGCGACATCATGAGGCGTTGTCACTTTATTATCTTCTGACCAGCCCTTATCCATCATGAACATATTCGTCAGATTATTAATCAAAAGAGGGTTTGCGCCATTTGTTTCAACGTCAACAATATGGCTATCTACTGCGCGAACCTCTTTTACTGAGGATAGCAATTCTTTCATTTCTGAGCCATCAGCCATCGCTCTGTTAAGAGAGAAGACGACATCCTCAGAGGTGAAGTCAGACCCATCGTGAAACACAACGCCTTTACGCAGTGTAAAACGCCACACATTTGGGTTATCGCTTAACGCCGCCCACTCAGTTGCCAAAGATGGAATAATAGCTCCAGCCATATCTCGGTGCAGCAAAGTATCATATATTTGGTGTGATAAGGTATGCGTTGGGCCTTCATTCTGGGCGTGTGGGTCCATAGTGATAGAATCACCAGCCCGCGCCCATCTAACTGTTTCTGCAGAGGCCGTAGCAAATGATGCTGTGACGATTGCAGCCGATATAAGCAGATGCTTAATCATAATATTACTCCCTTATTAGGTTTCTATTCAGGACGATACAATAAATCTGCTGAACCACAAATAGCAAAGGCTTTTAGCTTAAAAATAGTGGACGTTTTACGATGCTGTTTATCAATAATGTTTTAAGAGCATAACTGTAAAAATTATCTGTTTTGGTGGGATATTTTACAGCTCAAACCCTTCTAATAGACAGGCAAATGAGGCGCCATGCATATCTCTGTCTAGGCGGACGCCCTGAATATGTGGGCGCGGCATGCTAAATTTAATGACCTGTAATTCTGCAATGTTGAATCTTTTTATGTGAGATGTGTTAGTGCCAAACAATGTAGCAACTTTTGCTGTAGAGAGCTGCTCAGATATCTCAGAAAAATTATCAAAATCATGACAGAAAATATCAATCGTTAGCCAAAATGGGCCGGCATTTTTTGACCGTATTTTATGAACAAGGGTGCCTAGTTTAGCCATCTGCTTTCACCTCAATTACATCAAGCGAAAACCACGCCATTGGTGTGTCTAGCTCACATACATGATGCAAACAGAATTCATAGAGTGGGCCTCTATCAGTTTCAGCAGGCGAGAAGGGAAAAGCAAATGTTGGCATCGGCTCTTTTTCGGTTAGGGGCATATGAAGCAAATGCGGATTGAGTATCTTAGCTGCTTCATTAGCCTTGGCTTGTGTTGGCGCGGTAAAAATAGCCATAATCCCTAATTCAGGTGTGCTAGCCATATCAGTTTCAAGCGCGCCTAATGTTGCATTTTTGCCAATAATGCGCATCTCCAAAGCAACGTCATTATTGCCATTATCATACATTTTTGAGGCAAAGACAGTCTCAAGTCCACTGACCCACTGATCAATATGAGACACATAATCACTGTCACGGACAAGAACAAAGGATACTGTTTGGTAGCCTGATATGCGCGCGCCCTCTACCTTAACATAATAGGGAGTTGTATCATGCCAGCGGCTACCTTCAACACGAACCGAACGCTCTGCGACGCTGTGATAATGCGCATCTGTAACATCAAGATAGCCGCCGGGCTCATAAAGAATAAAGGGATCGCTATTTTCATAGAGCATATGGGCTGAAACAGTTTGCGGTGTAGCAGACGCATTATCCGACATGGGAATAATAGTAAAACCAGTCTGGTCAAATTCCATCAGTATCACACCACTATTCGGGTTTGTGGTTGCCAATGCGCCGCATTCAGCAATTTTTGCACCATGCCATGCAGCGCCTTTGTGACAGCCTCTTACAAGCGGAAGGGCTGCGATAATTGCGGTATCTGTCGTGCGGCCTGCAATAATAATATCAGCGCCTGTTGCAAGAGCTTGTTGAATTTGCTCGGCACCTGCTAACGCAACAATATTTGTGCAATCTTCGATAATCTCAGAGGTAATGGCAGGCGCCCCCTCAAGGGGATGCATGCGCCCTAATGCAGCCGAGCCATTAATGTTGGCAGCGCTTTGGTCTGACTTTAGCACGGCTATTGTGAGGGTTTCATGGCGCTCTGATGCAATCTCTTTTGTGATATCTACGAGCCAGTCGACTGTGCTGTTCGTGCCGCACGTCCCTGCTGTACCAATCAGAAGAGGAACGCCGATTTTAGCGCGTGCCGCCATTAATTCACCCCAGTCAGATTTGGTTGATGACCGAGAATATTTACTGGTGCCGGTACCTAAATAGAAAGGCCCGCTATCTGTTGATCCGCCATCAATTGCTATGAGGTC
>OBMK010000380.1_pt1 | contig 42695 bp, 26 predicted proteins | sample 1539081 | NCBI WGS metagenome assembly OBMK01 (sample SAMEA3355528, study PRJEB22509) | marine metagenome | biome: marine; feature: river plume; material: water | place: USA | collected 2010-08-07 | depth 0.5 m | reverse complement strand
AAATTTACTTAAATTTATCTTTGATATGTTGTTAACTTTTTCTATAGTTATTATATTATCGGCCCAGTCTTTAATTGTGTCATTTTGGGTAATGAAAAATACTATATCAAACATATCCGAAACTCTTTCAAATAATGGTTTCATTTTACTTATATTCTCTTGTGCAACTCTACCCATAACCTCATCAAAAGTTATAAAGTTAGGTGAGGGTAATGATGACATCTTACCGAGTACACATCTTAATGCAATACTAGCCGTTGTCAACTCAAACCCGCTACCAGACCTTAGAGACTTTTCAACACCGTCTTTAACTAATAAATATCTAACTTCATTTTTATTATCAATAAAAACTTCAATATTAAAATCTGTAATGTCTTCAAGAAGTCTTTGTAGTTCTCCGTTTATTATTGGTAATGTTGACCTTAACACTAATTTGCTAATACCTTTTTTACCAACCATATCAATATATAATTTAAATATAATCTCTATTTCCCTTTCGGCTTTTATTGTTTTTATTAATTTTTCTTTCTTTAATATGTCTTTATCATTAGAATCAATTTCAATTGCATTTGTCTGTAGCTGACTGTTTAATTTAGCTTTAGTATTTTCGCTTATAATTATTTTTGTATCTATAAGGCTAATATCAGTGTCTATTTTTTTATTCTTCTCTATAGATTCTAAATTATCCTTATATTTTTTTAAGTCTAACCTCTTATCCTTTATTTCGTTTCTTAATGAATCAATATCAACACTTAACCTATCCCTTTTTAATTCTAAACTATTTTTACTATCAATAAGTTTCTTAGCGTTACTTAATTTAGCTAACTCAGTGTTAACAGTTTCAAGTTTTGTTTTACTTGATTCTATAATTTTATTCTGCTCATCAATTTCAGTATTATGTTGTTTTATGTGTTCTGTATTGTCAACATCATCTAATTTTCTATTACATGCTTGACAAATACCACTCTTGATTAGGTTTTTAATCGTTGTTTTTAATCTAATAACCTCAGCTTCACCTAAATTAATTACTTTAGTTAATTTTTCTTTATTTTTTGTTAATTTAAAGTCTTTATCTTCATCAAAATCAATGTCACCAATCTTTTTTAGTTCGTTATTTATTACCTCTATATCTTTCTTGTGTTTTAACCCCTTTTCAGTTATTGTCTTTATCTCACCTTCAAGTTTAGATGGGTTTAAACTTAAAATTTCAGAATCTATTTTATCTTTTGAGGATACTTTAACTATTTTTTGTTCAGTTAATGCTTTATAGTTATTACTCTCTTTAATTAGTTCATTGTCATAGGTTTCTTTACTGCTATTTAACATTTTTAAATTAGATTGATGATTCTTTATCTCTCCTTTAAGTGTTTCAATATCGTAAATGTTACCCTTCATTGATTTACTAAAGCTATTATACATTTCCCTAGATATCTTTTCTTTAATAGCTATAGGTTCTAATCCAATAAATCTAGTTAGTAGTTTACCGCTTTCACCAGCAGTTGAGTCTATTAAAGTGTCTAGGTTTCTTGATGTAGCTAAAACAACCAAATCAAAGTCAGATTCATTACCTACTATGTTCTTAATCATCTGAGTGGTTTTAATAGCGTCCTCATCATTTAAGGACTCTTCTTCACCATCTGGCATCACTTTATAGTAATTAACTTTATTACTTATGTTCCACCCACCTTTCCTTTTAGGCTTTCTTTCTAGTTTTCTTTCTATTATTAATTCTTCACCACCTTCAATCTCAATTAAACCTTTTACAATTAATTCGGTAGCATCATTAAATTGATTAAATACTTGTTCGTTTGTGTCTGTTTTAGTTGTTTTACCAAAAAACAAAAACTTAACAGCGTCTATGGTTATGGATGTTTTACCCCCTTGATTGGCTGGATTTGAATTTACTACTGTAAATCCTTTAAATCTATCAACTGGAAATTCATTATTTTCACCATAGGATAAAAAATTGTTAACCTTAAGCCATTTAAGTCTATATTTTTTATGTGAATCGTTTTCTGATTCAATATCCATTTCATTATTAACTTTGTCGTCTAAAGCTAATACCTTATCAAAATTAACACCTTCTTTACCTTCCCTGGTTAACCATTCTTTAAATAGTTTTCTTTGGTACTCAGTACTCATAATACTTTCGATGTTAGCACCATCAATCTCTACCAACTCACCAGAACTATTTCTCTTACTTGGTTTATATATTACATTTATATTTTGTGGGGCTATACCGTATTTAGATGAAAAGTATTTTTTGACTCTATTTCTAGATTCTCTTGAATAGTTTTCTGGGTAGTCAGACCAATATACCTTTACCTTACCGTTTTTATTTACTTTTATTTCTTTTTGTTCCATAAATCACTAGTGTTAGACCCTAAATATCCTTTCTTATCTCCGTATATATCACCTTCCTCTTCTTCTATCTTAGGTTTATTTTTTTCTATTTCTAATTCCTCTTCAAGTTGTTTAATTCTACCCTTTAAATCGGAAGTATCCCGTTTAAGTGCTAGTATTTTGTCATTTAATTCTTTTTCTAATTTAGAGATTTCTTCAACTCTTTCCTTGTCGATAAGTCCGAAAGACTTACGGTCTTCATCGAAGCTAGATATACTTAATTTAAGTGTTTCTCTAACTTCGGCTAATTCCTTCTGTAATTCTTTATTAGCTTCATCGTCAGTAACAAAAACCTCCTTTTCAATCTCCTTAATAACTTCTATTTCTTTAATAATCTCAATTTCTTTTTCTACAATCTTTTCAACTTCCTTTATTACTTCAACTTCTTTTATCTCAGTAGGTTTGTCCCATGGTGTTGAACCAAACTTTTCAGAGGTAAACCCTTGCTTTATCATCTTTGTAATAAACTCGTCTACTGATGATATATTATTTACTCTACAGTAATCCCATATCTCATCTTTTATGTCTTTAGGTAGTTCCATTATTCGTTTGTTAGTATTTCAGTTCCATTATCTATATCCTCTAATGAGTTTATCTTAAATTGGTAAAATCCGTAGTCTGTTTTAACGTCATGCTCTTTATATGTCTTACTTTCAATATCCCATTCTAAGAATCCGTGTTTACTTATTTTCTCACCAAAGTTTTGTTGAATTAAAGAACTAGGCATAACTATTGGTATGTTATTAAATCTTAGTTCTTGTCTCTTGTGTATATCACCACACATTACAATGTCATTACCTTCAAATATATCAAGACTATGACCATGTTCTATAACGTAACCAATATCTGTTGATGAGCCAATTAGTGGTCCGTGAAACAATCCTATATATGTTTTGTCGTTACCATAGTCTATCCTAGCTTCTTCTATATCTGGTCTGTTACTACCTTCTATTATAGAGTAAACACACCAAACTATATTTTCATCTTCATAACAACCAGTTTCGGTGTAGTATCTTATATCTGTATCAGGTAACAATTCAACCATTGGTGTTATACTGTCGACTCTATCTTTATTATTCTCTAATAAGTCATGATTACCTGGAATTATTACTACTGGTGCAATCTTTTCTAATTCCCTTAAGAACCATGTACCTAATATCAATAACTCGTTAGATATTGTAATTTTTTGGTGTACGTAGTCACCAGCAATTACTATTCTAACTTCTTCTCTTTGGTAATCTTTAACTAATTCTTTTACGTCACTTATAAATGTTTTAAAAGCTTCCTTGTACTCGTCATGCATTCTAAATGTTCTGATATGTATATCAGCTGTGTGTATAATTTTTTTAACCATTTAATTGTTTTTTTAATTCTTTCAATCTATCTTGCTCTCTTATTTTGTCGTTCTCTTTCTTAGCCATTACTTCTTTAATTCTTGGTAATGGTGGCATTGTTAATACCCTATTCATAAAAGTTTTAGGTATTCTGTATTCGTCAAACCTACCAGTACTCATTAAATGAACAATAATACCACCAAGTACTTTAATGTTTTCATATTTAGTACCCTTAAGCATGTCAATGAAAAGCCTTACGTAAAGTGGTAGTTGTATCATATAGTGACTTAGAGCTGTATCCATGTGGTCTTCAAATGGTGAAAGCATTGGTTCGGTGTATGATTGTATTTTAAAGTTCTTTGGTTTATTTGTGTTGTGAGTGACTAATAACGATTTACCACATAAGAATGTACTAGACGGACTATCCACCTCAATACATTTAGTTGGTACTGATTCCACCTCTTCAACTGATACTATAGTTCTGTAAGTTCTTCTATCTTTCTTTGGGTTTATTACTAGGTCTTGATTTCTAGTTAAGAATGGGTTAAATTCACTAGTTACGAACGATGTTCTGTAACATTTAATAATTTTACCGTTAAATTTCTTATCAAATGAACTCTTAGTGGGTTTAATACCTAAAGAAGATACTATTTCAACAGTGTAATCAGCTTGACCTTCTCTAGTGGTTTCCATTACAAAATTATTTCTAGTTTTATTATATGTACCATCACTATCCATTAACCCTCTAAGTAAATCTAACCTTTGCTCATATGAACTGGATAAGTAAATTTCTGGTATATGTTTATCACTTAATAAAGATGTTTCTCTTAACTTACCTTGTAAGTTAAATATAGTCCTAGTTGTCGCTTTACCAGTACCACCTTGTGATAAATCTTTACCAATTTCATACCCTCTTTTATTTATTTCTTCCCATACTGATTCGTTAGCTTGTGTAATCTTAGCGTCAATACTATGTCCGTCACCTAACCATATACCAAGCACATATGGGTCTATTGGTAATTTTACATCTGAATTATTAAGTGGTTTTGGATTATCTATTTTTAATATCTTATATGAAACCCTTTTAACTAAATTATCATTATAGTCTTTAATTTCTTGGGTAGTCATAACCCTTTCTTTTTTAACACCACGTTCACTTGTGAAAATTAACCACCTATGTTCAAAATCTGAAACAACCTCTTCGTTATTATCGAATTTAATTTTAAGACACTTCTTATTTTTAACTTGTGATATATTCATGATATTAACTAAGTCACCATCTTTATCATATACCTTATCAGATTTATTTAGGGTACCCATATCTTTCCAGCCGCTATCTGTTAATATTGGTGTATCTAGTGGTAAACCTTTCCAGTCAGTTATTACAATACCTAAATTACCTTCTTTGTCAAACATAATCCACATTTTATCTGGCTGACCTGTGTATTCTAAATCAGAACTACCTAAAACCATTTCGGTGTCTAATAATATGGCACCTCTTCTATGCATTTGCCTAATAAAGTCATGTCCAGCATCAATCATAGCGTTTCCGTCAGATGTTTGCTCTTCGTCACATTCAAAATGGGGTTTTCTAACTTCTTTATATGCTCCGTATTCTTTTAGTAAATCCGTTTCTAATAGGTAGTGAACTCTAGACCCTTTATTGTTTGCGTAATCTGCAGTGCTTCTCCACTGTTTTAGTAATTCATCTTGTGCAAAAATATCATCATTACACATTTCTAATGATTTATCTAATTCTGGGAAGTCAGTGTAGAATTGTTTTATAACGGTAGATACACTAGGGAAGTTGTTTCTTATTTTACCGTTTTTATCTCTCATATAATAGATGTGGTCATCTTCTATAAAGGATAGGTCTAATTGTTTTTGTTTTTCTGTAATTAAATTGCGTATCTCTTCCGCAATTGCTAGTAGTTCTTCTTTTTTATTCACAAAAAATAGTTTATGAGCAAATATACCGTTTTTTAATCACTTAATACAACTTACTTTCTAATATTTTTTCTGAACCCCTAAGTAGCTTAATTATACCCTTATTACCTTCTCTTTCAAAAACTAGTGATGGGTCAGTATCTGTGGGTGGAGTACATCTTTTTATCCTGTTGTATAGTTTACCAACGTTTAAGTCTTTATATATTATTATAGCGTCATCTTTAGCGTCATCATCTAGTAAAATTACAATATCTGATTTAGCATTATTAAATAACGCTGACTTTAATTTGGGGTACATGATTTTACCTAATAAAGGTATTGAATTAGGTACCACTATGTGGTCAAAAACTCCTTCGACTAGATATATTGTGCCGTCCCAATTAATAGTCTTTTCATTAAAGATAAACTCTTGTTTTGGTATGTCTGGGTTTAAATACTTAGGTTTCTTTGATTTATCCCAAGACCTACTTATGAAGTAATTTAAATCACCTAAATCATCATAAGATGGTATTATGATTCTATTATGATAGTTACCAATATTAGTATATCCAATACTATACTCTTCAATTAATTTATCATCTATACCCCTACCTCTTAAGTATCTATAAGCGGTTCCGTAATTGTAGTCTTTATAGTTGGTGTTGGTTATTTTTTTAAAACCTTTAGGTAGCTCTATATCTGGTCTAATGTATGGTTTTGTATTGGTACTGTCATAGGTAGATGGTCTTACTATCTCGTATTCTTTAAGAATTTTTTTATTACCGTACCTTTTTATTAATGTTGGCACATTACCATGCATGTTGTTATCAAACTTACATACCCAACATTGAAATTTATTTTTATTGTAATTTATTGCTAATTTGTGTTTACCATCACCATGACTTAAACCTTTGTCTTCCGCACAAGCTGGACAATCAAATGACATTTGACTCTTTTCTTCATTGTGTTCGTGAGGTTCCCCTAAGAATTGTTTTAAAATATCAGCTATTATTTGAGACATAAATCCAAATATACTAATAATTCATTTAATTTGCAAATATTAAATCCAAAAACCTTCTTTTTGCATATAACCTAAGCAGCAAGCGTATGCGTCACTCATATCAAAGTTTTCATTTTTAAGGGTTCTATTTTTCTTGTAAAGCCAAGTTACTTGAGGTTCTAAATCAGATACTTTATCGAATATAACTTGTTTCTTATCAATATCGTAAGGTAGTGAACCAAAAAGTACTGGTTCTTTTTTACTTAGTTGAGACTCCGTAAACACTTTACCAGCCTTTGTTTTTGTTCTTTTACCCATTAATTCTGGAAATGCGTATTTTCTTGCAGCATAAGAAGATATAAAGTCTGGAACAATACCTAAGATATCATATACCGACCTAGAAATCATACCGTTAAATCTTAAAAGAGTTGCGACAGTGTTTACATTATTTGAGCGAACTAAAGGTTCTTCTATTATTACTCTATCAATGTCTAAGTCCAGGTATTTATTTAAAAATTCTTCTTCAAAGATTCTAGCTTTCTCAAAAAGTGTCTGCATAGCGCTTTCTGGTTTTGGTTTTACTTGAGGTGTTACGTGATGTAGTAGTTTTAACTTACCTTTGTTTCCGTCATTTTCAAATAAAGCGATACCTATCGTTTTTGTTGATACATCTAAACCTAGTACAAAACTTTTTTTATTACTAGTCGAATCTTCATTATACTTCATTGTGTTAATTTTAATTAAGTATAATTTAATTTATTCAAATGTAAAGTCTTAATATTCTATTGTAACATTAAACGCTACGAAATCATCTGTTGACTTTTCGTATGGTATATTTAATTTACCTATAGCTATAAGCGTATTATTAGAATCAAACATACCTACTTCAGTAATTCTTGGTATATCTCCAGCTGACCATGTTGGATTATTAGAAATACCAAATTCACCTCTGTTAGCTAAACATGTAATTGATTGTGACACCTTATTTCTAATTGTATCAAAAGTAATTGTAGTTCCAGTAGTTCCAGAGTAAGTAGAATTATATGAGTTAACTATTGCTGGTTCTGTAATTACTAAGAATCCTTTGTCTAAATAAGCTACACCAACTGGTTTGTCAGTAACTGTACCTATGTTAGGGTTTGTTGTTGCGTTAAATCTTTCTTTACCATTAACACTATATGGCTTACTTTGTGAGTAACCAGTAGCCCAACTTTTAGTTGCGACACCTCCGTTAGGTTTTAATATTTCGTCAGAGAATAACATCGTTCTGTTTGGACCGTACTTATTAATAGTAGGGGATGAATCAACTACCGCTGAATCTTCAGTTGTTAATGGAGACCCTTTTGTTTCGTATGTACCGTAAATATTATATGTTGACGCACTAGTTTCAATTTCTAATTTAATACTCTTTCCGTCTATAAGTTCTGAATATTGACTTACGTCAATTCCAACTACTAATATATTAGTTTGAGCTATCCCGCTAAAGGCTGTGTCTGAATAACCTCCTTGATTTGATGTTAGTCCAGTAAATCTATTAAAGTCTGTAGCTGTTGTTGGTAAAGAAAAAGAATAAAATAAATTTGTTAAACTATCAGTTTGGGTATCGTTTAAATTAATGGCATTCTGAGTTATACCATTTCCACTATATTGTATTGTTTTATACCCTACGTGTTCAAAACTACTTACAACCGAGATAGAAGCTGGGTCAACTGTTTTTTTGTCAGTATTTCCATTGTAATTAAGTGTACTTCTTAGTATATAGTTGTCACCACCATTACTTAAATCAACACCGTTTCCGTTTCCTGATATCGCTGGGACTTGACCTCCTGTAAGACCAGATAATGAAACGTAATAACTATCAGAGTCGCCAAGACAGAAGGTAGTTATTAGTGTGTTTGAGCTAGTCGCTAATTTACGTCTACCTTGTGGTGTTAATTTTGCAACCAATTCGTATTGTGCAGTGTTTTTTAAAAATCCCATTTTTATTTTATTTAAAAGTCAATTGCTAATTCTAACATAACAGTATTACCTGTTGTTAATTTAACTGGTTTACTTAATTTACCAATCATTACTAATGCATTATCGTTATCGTATATACCTACTTCAGTTACTCTGATGTCTGGCGCATTTATTAAGCTGTCTGGTCTAGTGATGTTACTAGTTGTTTTAAAGTCGTCAGCAGATATGTTTATATTAAATATAGTTTTAAATATTGTAGCTCCGATGTGAGTTTGTAGATTACCGTAAAAGAATCTTTCATCACCAAACTGAAGATTGTCAGGTTTGTTATTAGGTGCCATACTTAAAGAGTCTATAATACTAAAGGTGGTTGAAGCTCCTGATACCGTTCCGTCAATTAAAAATCCATTCGTTGTTGGGTTTTGAATTTCAAGTAGTTTAGGGTCTATTGTTTCGGTTGCACCGCTAGTTATTGCGGTACTTGTGTAGTCGTAAACCATCCATGCGTTTGCAAGTGGTCTGTCAGTTGAGTTTTCGACTATCTGATATAATACTTTAAAGTTTCTAGCTGAGAATCCCATACCATCATATGTAGCTTTTTCTTCTTTTCTCATGTATGGTAATAAATCTAACTCATTTATATTGAATTCAATATCTTTAGTGCTTGATGTGTTGTTTTCTATTTTAGTGTAGTATTGACAAGGAACGGTAGTTGTTAGACCTGTACTTGTTTCGTTTTCAAATGTATATGTTAAATACATTGTCTTATTTGTAGCCAGGACTCCACCAGTTGCGCCACTGGCAGAAGCAACAAGTTTAGCTTTAAGTGGAGGAAGAGTCCAGTTTCTATTTGATTTATATGAAGTTGCAGCTACAATTTCATCGTCATTAATAATCATAGTTTTTAGTTGTGGAAATACCTTACCAACAACTTTTTCAACACCACTAACTAATGATGGGTCTTCTATTAAGTCAACATATTCTAAATCAGAAGTACCAATAAATTTTGTAGTTCCAGTTGCTATAAACGTCATACCCATAGTAGTACCTGATTCAGTACCAAAATCTCTTCTGTGGTACATTAAATCTGGTAATTCTAGTTTTAATGTTTTACTATTTACACCATCAATAAAAAAGAATTCACCATAATAATTTGAAATGGTGTTATTAGTATAGTGTAGTATTGATATTGATTTATGTGCGTCGTCAATTACTGACTCTCCAGGGTTATCACAGATATCATTACCTATTAATTGACCTGTGCAGTCAACTTCAAAATAAGGATATTTCTGACCTAAATAGTCATTAGAGCCGAATTTTTCAAAACTCTCATTTGGATTTGTTGATATTCCGTTAACTACACTTGTACCTGTCATGCCTGCTAGGTTTTCACACCAAACAGAGTTTTGATTTAATACTGGTACGTCACCACAAGATACATCACAACATCCAGCAAAATCTAAAGTATTACTGTTCCAGTATGGTGTAGTGGTTTCAAATCCAAATGAACCATATATTTCACCACCTGGATATATAAAGAATTGAGTTGTTGCAGTTGTTGCTGATATTCCAGGTAATTCTCTATCTAATGTAATAGTATCATTATTATTGGTAGTTGTTGTTATTGTTTCTATCTTATACCATAAATGTGGTACTGGTATAGTGTTTTGATTTAAATTTAAACTACCTACAGTGTCATTACCTACCTTAAGTAGTATATAATCACCTACACTACATGTAGTACCTGTACCTATAACTAATGAAGTACCGCCAGTAAGAGCTACTACTGTTCCTGTACCGTTTGTATAGGTGTCACCTGTATATGTCGTGTAAGTTGTACCGTTTCCACTAAAGAACCCTCTTTCTAACGCTTCGTTATTCACAACCGCTTTTATTGTGCTGATTTGTGAGGAGTTTAAAGTGTTTAGATTTGCGTTATTATTACTTGTAGCAGTAATATAAGATTTTATATCTGGCTGTCTGTCAAACGGACTTAATACTTTACTAGTACCAGATAGTGCTGCGTATGTTGGGTACGTGTCATGTAAGTCTTCTCTATCGTAGTTGATTTCGGAATCACCTATCCCAAAGGATGTGAAGTTTAATTGTCCTTGTGCTAATTTTTGTCTACCAGTTTCAGTTAGCTTTATGTTGACAAAGGCATTAGTTTTGTTAATTATGTAGCTCATAGTTATAAATATCTTTATTCTTTATTTTAATAATAAATACCAAAAAATAAATGTTTAGTAAGAATTATTTAAATTTGTTTGTATTGTTATTTCGACAGTTTCACTGTATTTCTCAGTTGTAAGGATTTCCCCACATAAGTTTTTAAACTTTTTTTCATTCTTAACTCTATAATATTGTTTATCACCAAATGCACCTACTAAGTTTATAAGTTGCCCGTAACTCGTTTGACCAGCTATATAACTTGTAGTTCCTGATGATACTATAGATGTAAAGTTGTTGTCATTTGACGTTTGAACAGTAAATAGTCCGTCATCATTTATTGGTGCGTTTTGAATTGACCATGATACTGTTACACCAGTTCCAAATTGATTACCTTGTATATTTGTACTTGTATTATAATATGCTGTCAATAAATCACTTATAATTAAATCACCTTCTAAAATTATCCTTTTAGGGTTTGTGTTTGATTGGAAGTAATCAACATTATTAGCTAATGTAATTCCGTTTAAAGTTATTACAATATTATTACTGGTTATGGGTGTTCTACTAAGGTATAATTCATATTTACCTTTAGTTGTATTGTAATAAACTGTATTTACACCTTCTTGATTAGTAGCGCCACTAACAATAGTTGATACGATGTCAAATGAATCAGCGTTAACATTGTTGTTTTCTACGCCATTTGTAAATGCATATGTAAGTATGTCTTCGTTAAATGTTTGAGCGGATAAAGTTAATTTAGAAACAACGTTATCATCATCTAGTTCTATTTCAGTAATTGAATAGTCGTATTCTGGTGATAGTGTGATTCCATTTAAAGATATTAAATAAGCACCATTACTTAATGGTAGATTAAATTCAGTTGTGGTACCGTCTAATAATATAGATAGCACAGTTAATCCGTTTAATACTCCACCACCATTTGTTTCCCCATTCTCAAGCGTTGGCGTGTCTGCTTCTTTAAAAGCTATAAAATATTTATCCTTATCAGATTGATAAATACCGTATGGGTCACCATTTAAGCTAGGTACTGTTGTGTAATTGTAACCTAATAGTTTTCCAAATTCAGTACTTACGTCATGATTAAACTGTCCTTTAATTATGTATTCACCATCTGGGTCTATAGTATTTGCAGTTATTGATGTTGTGTAAGCACTTGTCCCGCTGAATCCAGACCAATTAATATACTCTGAAGAATATACTGGCACCCCGTTAAATCTATTTAACTCTGGAACATATTTATGTATATTATATTTAAACTTGGCATTATTATCAATAAAAGATGTTGTGTTACCTGTAAAGTCAAAAGTTAAATTAAATTCAGTTTGACCAGTTAATACATGTACGTTTTCATCATTAATAGTTATACCACTGAAGTCTAAATCACATACTGTTTGATTTGTTTCGCAAGTTCCAGTAAATACACAATCTTCAGGTGAGTTTTCAATTAAGGTACACACTGGTGTTCCACCACTACATGTGTCTAAAGAATATCCTGTTGAGCATACATAACCGTAACTTCCACCAGTAGAACCAGCGTTGTATGTATTACCTATTTCGTTATAACTTGAAAATACTAATCCAGTTGCTCCAGTTGTGGTTGCTCCAGTTAGTGTTGCTAAGTCAGATGGGTTGTAAATTTCAGCACCAAACGCTGTAGGTGTACTTGACCCATCTTTACCATATAACTCTATTATGTGTTTTCCAGAAGTTAGTGTGTATGGTATAACGTGCCATACTTTAAAGTTTTCAGCGTAAGAACTTGATGTTAAGTCTAATATAAATTCACCATCAATGTAAAATTTAACAAAGTTGTCTCCAGCAATACCTATATAATATGTTTTAGTTTCTGGTATGTCAATACAAGCAGTAAAACCTAAAAATTCACTCGAAATTGAATAGACTCCAGAAAAATTTAATCTACCACCTCCGTTAAGAGTACTACTTCCGTTATTGTTCCAAAATGTATTTGACGAAGATGATATGTTTGTGTGAATTATTGGTACGTTAGTTTGTGTTGCTAAATTTGTTGTCGCTGAAGTTCTTCTTAATGGTAATTCTGAAGAACTTAAACTGGTTATGTTTGGATAAAAATAAGCTCCATTATCTGAGTATTCAACTCTCTTTGTTCCTGAAGCTATTGTTAAGTCAGCACCATTATATGTAGATGCAGTTATTGTGAATTTTTGACAACCGTCATTATCTATAGTTGCTGTATATCCAGCTGGACAAGAGCATGACGTAAACCCAGTAGTATTACCAGTTACAGGACAATTTACATCATAATCTAATTCAGTTGTTAACTCTAGTGTTAAATTCTTAACTCCAGTATTATTAGTAACTGTAAATCCAGTGCCATCAAAAGTATAGTCATAATTTAAAGTATCAAATGCTGTTACTACAGAACCACTAAATGTTGTTACATCTATAATAGGTCCAGTAAATCCAGTAGATGAATAAAAGTTTTTAGTATATTTTAAAACACTGTCTTCATATATATTAGTTATCCAATTAATTGAGTTAAAACAGCTACCTGATAACGCACTAACTGTAAAGCATTCTGTTGTACCAGTAAATATATCATTATATGGTACGTTGTTTATATTACAAGTGACGTATGGACACTCAATACTAGTAGCGCCGCTGATTATATATGAGGGTCTATTAAATATAGAAATATCAGAACTAAGTGTTGGTACTGGTCCAACTGAATTCCTGTTGAATTTACCGTTTTGATTGTATTTTTTTTCTTGGTAACTCATTAGTATGATATATCTTTTTTAGTAAACTCTTTTTTATTATTAAAACTTAGACCTATACCACTAGTCTTGTTTAGGTCAGTTTTTTTTGTTACCTTTTTAAAGTTTTGTAAGAATACTTCTAAATACCCAACCTTAAACCAGTCTTCGTGACCAAAAGCAGTTTCACCGATATTTCCAATATTAACACTACCTTTAATATCGCTTATTACCTTACCTATTAATTTTTTTACTAGTACTGTCATGGTTATAAATATTTAAATTAAAGTTATATTACCTAAATTATCCATTTGTTTTACTGTCCCTAAAAATTGACTGTCGCAGTTTCTATCTAATAAATAAACCCCGTTACATTTTTTAACTGATGGTTGTATTGTTGGTAAGTTAACCGTTCCATCAGGGTTGGGTGCAATAGGTTTAGGTATTTCCTTAATTATTACACTGGTACTTGTATTACTTGCTAGTAATGTAAATGGTGTGTTGGTATTATTTACTTTCCATATTAATGGTGTTATTCCGTCAGTGTCTACACGCGAATTTGTCCCATTTCCAAACGCATAGTAATACGACCCAGTTGTAATAGTCTTTAGTTGTATTCTATCTATTTGATTTACTTTAGTAACATCCTTTATTATAGCTTCATCAGCTAAATAATCTATTTCAAAATATACATCTACAATGTAGGTCGAAACACTTTGATTTGATATAAGGACCGTAGGGGTGACAATAATTTTTACCCCGTTTCTATTAAAAAAGTCGTCTTCAATATCTTTTGCGAATTCAACTAAACTATAAGTTGTTGAACTTGATTGGTTTAGTGTTACGGAAGTTCCATCATAATAAATTATCTCTCTATCTCCTGAATTACTTGTTAGGGTTCCGTCTCCTAAATAAATGTCGTTATTATTAGCTAGTAGTATAGTACTACCTGGAGGTAAAGTAGCTGAGTCACCTCGAAATATAAATATTTCATCATGAACATCTGGGTTACATCCAGGTGTGTTACACCAGGATTTAAGTAAATTAAAATGAGTTACACTTCTAGCTGTTACTGTACCACCTGCAGGGTCTTCACAAAAATATATGTTACTATTTCTATAATCAAATTTTTGTTGGTCAAATACTGTGTTTTTATATGTATAAGTTGAACCCCATATTGTTGTTGCTGGAACAACTTGTTCTATTAAGTCAATCCAGTAGTCACCAACGGTTTGTCCGAATTTATCCATATCAAAATAGTCGTATTTTGAACTTGCGATACCACCAAATTCTTCAGAACGAGTATTGTATCTATCATATAGCATTTTTAATGTTGGGTAACCACTTAATGTTTTTCTATTCTTAACATCAATTAATTCAGAAGATAATGTTGAAGCAAATTCTTTAACGGTATCTATAGCACTTAATTCTGTAGTTAGTACCTCATCTAAATCTATACAGCCATTATCACCACATTTTCTATATACACATTTCTTTTTATTATTATCCCAGCTAATAGATGGGTAAGTATCTACACCTTGTTGAAAGTTTTTAGTGTCTGCAGTAAACACACCTTGTATTATTGTGCAGCAGTCAAAACCTACTTGACTAGATACGTTTTCATAGTTGTTTATAATGTTAACTGAATAATCAACATCATACAATCCTATCGTACCATCATTTTCTTGAGTTATCCAAACACCACCAAATGTTGTTGTTGTTCTTTGACCTAAAGCATAAGCTGCACCGCCTTTTATTACATTAACACTTTCTAATGTTGTCGCTGCGTTACTAATGAGTGTTGGTATAGCGGAGGCGCAGTTAAATGTTGTTGTAGATGCCGTTAGTGGTAATTCAATTGTTACTCCAGAATAATCCTTTACAATCAATGGGTATGTTGGGCATGGGCAATATTCATCTAATTGTTCGTTTTCTCTAAATGTTCTTTCCATTAAAACGCAAGACGTACTACCTGTGTTGCAATTATCATAAGCATATCCAGTAGGGCATGAATTTGCACTTTTTTCACCTAAATCAAAAGTTTGTCCTATTCTACTAGTAGTACTAAATACTCTAACTGAATCTAATTCAGTTTCGTATCTCATATTCATTAATTCAGCTTCTGTTGCATCATAAACTTCTAATACGAATCCTGAAACACCAATAACTGCGTTGTACCCTTCTACTTCTATGATATTTTTACCAGCTGGTAAGCTAACACCAACAACTAAATAACTTTGTGCTGTTCTTGAATATGATGCACTAAAGTTTTTATATTTATTTATATCGTGTGATGGTGTTGTAACTGAATTAAATATATATTTACCGTTAACTTTTATTCTAACATCGTCATCACCAGCAAATCCTAATCTGTAAACTTTAGTTTGAGTTAATTCAAAACAGTAAGAAACTCCAATCCATTCATCGGTTGGTGTTAATCCTGTTGACCATATAGATGCGTTTAAAAGTCTACCAGCATTATCTGTATTACTTATGTTTACATATGGCGTTCCAGATACAGAACCGTTTGTACCTCCCCAAAGTATATTTGGATTTAATTTACCACTATATATGCTTGAGTTACTTTTACCGTATTCACTCTTAATACCACTAAATGCTTTTGGTGATGCGTATTGTATTGACCCATCTGTAAAGGTTTTTGACCCAAATCCTGTATGATTTAAATAACTACCAGAAGAGTCTGTTAAATAATCTGAATTATAGTACGGTCCAACCCAACTATCTTTAGTTGTTCCAGTCCAATATATAGGCCAAGTTTTATCTGTAATATCTTCGATAAATATAGCTCCTCTTGATAATGAATGTACTGCTTTAGTTAATCCAATTCCAGGACCTATTGTGTATGTTGTTGCAGACGTTGTAACACCAGTTGTGGTTAATTTAGTACAACTATTACCGTCAGTGTCTAAAGTATACCCAGAAGGGCAACTAAATGCACTATATGTTTCCCCACTAGAAATACACCCTTCAAGTATAGAGTTATTATCGTTTACGTAACACCATACGTCTTGTTCAACTGCTCTAGACGGACTAAGTGTTAAATCAACTTCTTTAGTGTTAACTACTAACTTATGGTGATTTGTGTTGTATTCCGTGCCTCTGTATTTTAGGTTTGAATATCTAGAGTCTCTTGTGGTGTTAGTTGGCCAAGACTTTTGATTATCTGGGATTCTAGTTAATTCGAACTTTGGTGGTTCTGATATGAATTCTTTTACATTATCAACCTTAGTACAAATTTTATCCATTTTTATTCTATCTACTAGAATAGAGAAATTAGCACAACCACTATTTATTGATACTGAAATATTTATTTTTTTATTTTCTAATAATGATATAATATTTTTATCTTTGATTACTGTTTTGTATTGTAACCAAGGTGATTGATACCATCCTGTTAATTTTTTAAAAATTTCTATTTGTTCTGGCTGAGTAGCTGGGAATGGGTTACTTAATAAGTATTGGTCGAATAAATCTGTAACTAGCGTGTCCCTTACTTGACTACATAGGTCAGCAGTTAAATCAAATAAGTCCGTCTCTTCTAGTGTTGGCATTAATCTTGTATCACCACTAATTAATATACCTGTTTTACCGCTAGATGAATCTATGTAGTTATATAGGTTACCAGCACCTATTGTTATTAGGTCTTCTTCATAAACAGTGGTTAAAGCTGTGCCACCTGAACTTAACACTTCAACAGTAAATGACGTGTCAAAGTTTTCAAACATATCTATGTATTCAGCACAAGGACTGTTTGCTATTGCATTTGCAGTTGCATTAATACTAGTTAAAAAATCACTTAATTCTGTTTCTTTTTTGTCTAATTTAGTTTGTGCATCTAGTCGTGCGGCATTATTAATTTTATAATATTCACTAAACGCTTTTCTGTCAAATGCATTATAATTACAAGTTGTTTCTATTAATGGGGTAGCAGTTGTATTTAGAGCTATTAATGCATTTACTTCATCACATCCATACATTGAAATATCTGAACCAACCGAATCAAACCATTTATCATAAGAGCTTGGTGTTGGTAATGATAATATTATATTAGCAGCTAAGTCTGCAGCGTCTTTATTATTTAATATTGTTTCCCATTCAATAACACCATCAGCTGTTAAACAGTAGTTGTTTATTGGAGTTGCTGGGAAGCTATAAGATGGTAGGTTACCACCGTAATATAGTGACGAGTTCGATAGCGTTGATACGCCAGGTGATGCGATACCTGAACCCATGCATTCAATAACATATGGTGGGACATTAACACTAAATGTTAAACCAGAATAAAAATCACGTTGATTGGTTAGTGTACTTATCTCAGCTTCTAAGTTATCAACTGTTATTTGGTTTTGTATTGCAGTGTACCCAGGTGAAGAACTTACACCACCTTCACTTGCTTTAGTAAGTATTAATTCGTCACATTTAAACAAAAATAAATAGTCAAATGATATTTCTAAGTTACATTCTTCACTTGGGTCTACTTCGAATAATGTACTAGAGTTCCCTTCTGGATTTAATATTATTTTAAATAATTCATCAGTATTAGTACCACCCCACCTACATTCTTGATTTTCTGAATCAAACGTATAACCAAGTAACTCGCAACAACCCTTGGTTTGATGTGAGGTTACGGGTGTTAAAGTATTATCAAATAATGATACGGTACCATCAGGGTTTTCAATAAAACTGAATCCGTCATCAATATATTCCTGTTTACTTTTACAAATTACTGGCATCTAATTTCTTTATTATAATTATCTCTTAATGTACTTTATTTGTCTAAAATGTAAATTAAAAAATGTTATTATTATATTTTAATATAATCTTTACACCCTATTTTTTCTATGGCTCTTTGTAAGTATGTTTGATAAATAGAATTTGTAACTGTTGGGTTATTATTTATTTCATTTTTAGCGGCACTAGTTAGTTTACAAACATATCCAACTTTATTAGTGTATGGGTCTAACATGGTTATTGTTGGGTTTGAACTTACGTCTAACTCACACCATTCATTTAATCCTTGTCTTGGGTATATTCCTGGTCCTATATCAGAACTTATTGTAAAGTCTCCATTTGGTTTTTTAAATTTTAAATAATAATCCCCAACGTTTGTACTTGGGTCTACTATAAATTCCATATCAGTTAAAGCTGGCCCATTTAAAATCCAAGAACATGACACTAGTGGTTCAACACCATATTGATAGTTTGTTGGGAAATTTACATTTATATCTTTATCTGCCGAATTTGCATCGTACAGACATAAGTATCCACAATTATCTAAATTCCAAGACTCCACATCTAACTCATATGTTGGAGAGTTAGGGTACTCGACATCTGGAGAAGTGTTGTTAATTATGTTAACATCGTTCAAAGTTTTTGTAACACCACTTATTGTTGTTGCTATACCGTTAAAACTATATTCTTCAAAATAATATGAATAATTATTTGGATAAGAATAGGAGCAACAAGTAGGGTTCATAAACTTACTGTATTTATATTTATCAAGTTTTTTTGTTGTATCATCAGGTTCGTAAAGATTATATGAATCCACGAAAAATCCTTGATTATATCTAAAAATTTGACATTGACTATGTTGAGGAGAACCTGGGTCATAATTTTTAATTGCACCTTCACATGCTTGTAAAGGGTTGGCTGGAGGGAGTGCATGTGAAAATCTTTGTTCAACACAGAGTGGGTCTTTTTGGTCAGTTACACTTTTTTGTACATCTCTAAAAGTGTTAGTACCTGTTTGTATGTCTACTATTAAGCATTCGTCATCTTCTGGTACATCACAACCGCAATCTGTTAATTCTATTTGAGGGAATGGGTCTTTAATTACATTTGCAGTAACGTCAAGTATTCCTGAATACATAGGAGCGTTAAAGTCTATTCCATCATCGTTTTGCACTGACACGTAAGTAGCACCAGTATATTGATTTATTATCCCAGAATTATAATTTGTGAATAATTTTGTAGTTCCTGTTGTTACTGTTGTTGATGTAAGTGTAAATGGTGTAAATGAAGGTATAATATTCTCCAATTGGTTGATATACTCTTTACCACCATCATACGGACCAACATGTGGGTTGTTTCCAGCTAATATGTATTGACTAGCGTTTGGTCCAGCGGTTTCTCTATACCATTGACCACCCTTTTGAAAGTACATATCGGTAGTATCACTAAAGAATTTAGGGAATCCATCACTATCAACATTATATAACGATAAGTCATTATCTAAGTTATTATTTTTTAAAGTTGCATAGAATAAATCCATGTCAATAGGTTCTTTAGCTACATAAACGTATTCATCAAAATCTATAAGACCGTCTGGAGTACCTATTAATTTAAAAAAGAACTCTATAGCTTTTCTTGTACCCTTAGACTTCCAAATCCAAGATGAATTAAGTATAAGTCTTCTCCATAGTTCAATTTCAGCCTCTGCTGTTGTTAATCCTCTACTGTGACCAGCATAACTTCTTGCTCCTACGTTTAAGTATGAACTTATTATATCGTTTTCTACAATAGAACTGGTTAACTCCCATCCTAGAACTCTAGCTAAGTATTTAACTAGTTGGTCTGGTGTGTTTTTCTTTTTATTATAAGTTACTACGTTGGCGAATGATATAGAATCAATATATTTTTTAATCTCATCAAACTCTCTACCGTAAATCTTAAGAGTTCTGTTCATTTTTTGACCAGCAGTCTCTTCGTCAGTACCGTTATACGATGGTAGTGTGTCAAAATCAGATATAGCTTGGGCAGTTAAAAACCTAGCCATTAAGTTTGTTTCAATACCATCTTTGTCGCTAGTAACCTTTAATAATTTACCGACAAAATTAATATACTCAGTAGTGTCGTAATCAATATTATAACCATCGGATACAGGCCAAGATAAAATTTCTTCACCAAGGATTATTGTTCCGTCATCGTCTTCTCTTTTAAACTCAAACTTTGATGTGTAAATTGGTATTGTAAGTCTATTTAATATATTTGTTTCATAATTACTTAGACCATTAAAAAATTTCTCTACATTTAAAGTATTGGGTTTTATATGGTAGATAGGGTTTGAGTTTACCGAACCATTAAAACCGAAGGGGTCGCCTGAAGTTTCAATAATTATAATATCATTAGCTGCGATAGTTGCTCCAGTAAATCCTATTAAATCATACTCATTTCCGTCAATAGCTATAGCGTATTTATCAAAATTAACCGTAAGGTTTCTAGTGTCATTTTTTTCATTAAAAGTGTTAATGATTGTACCGTTTTTTAAATAGTTTATATTAAATTTATTATTTATAAAGTTTGTATCTACTTCAAATTTTGATTTATCTAAAACTGGGTCGTAAATGTAGTTAGATACCGTGTCACCAACGATGGTGTTAATTCCGTCACTCCTTAAGGGTTCTACATATAGTGAAGCTGGCCAGTCTGTAATAATCTTTTCAAGTGTTACTCTTATAAATTCTGTAGAAGAACCAAAGTATACAAAATTAGATAAATCACTATTGTCTAAATTAAGGGTTACGTCTACATTATTCTTAATTAACGTTTTGTTTTCCTCTGGAAGTAAATTATATGTAGATAAAGAGTAATAGTTACTAAATTTATTAGTACTAAATATTCTACTAACCCTACCTTGGTAGTTAGTTGTTGTAACAAAATTACCGAAAGTGAATACAGAGGTACTCCCATTAGGGTTTGGTGTACCTTGATTACCAACTATTCCGTCACTGAAGTTTCTATATTCTATACCGTCACCATAAAATACTCTTTGTGCGTAACCAACTACTTTTACTTTATTACTTTGACTCATTTACCTTATGGGTTTGATACGTCATTGAATTCTTTACTGAAATCAATATTATTAATTCTATTTTCTTTAATTTCAAATAATGGTTCACCACTAAACCTATCTTTAATTTCGAATAGGTTATATTGTTTATAAATTTCATCACTGAAGTTATAAATAGTATATATACCGTCTTCAAGACTCTTACTTTGATTACCAAACATACCAATAGCTAAACTATCAATGTCGTAATCAACTATTTCAACCTCCATTATAAATGGTGAAAAGAAGGTGTTTGTTATTATTACTTCTTGATTAGGCGAACCAATATATGGTAAAACATTTGGATTAACATTGTTTGGTGCGGATGGTGATAATGTACAAAACGAAAGTGTTGAGTTATCATTAAATCTATATCTAATCGCTTTTTGATTAACGTTTGTTAAGTTTTGATTAACTGGTTCTGCTCTGTTGTTTGATGTTACTATTCTAAAAAAGTTTGTTACTTTCTTTTGTGCTACGGTTGTGTCAGTGTTAATGTATTCGATTCTATAACCAACTAAATTATTATTTTCAAAGGCTTCTAACACTTCACTTATGTTTGGGTCAGACGTATCGAATATAACACCTTTGATGTCAGGAAATGCAGATAAGACACCACAATCAACTATTTTTGTCCTAATTTCTCTAGGTTTAAAAGTTATAGTATATATACCTTTAGCACCAAAATCATTAACTGGTAGTTTTAGTGTATATAAACCACCAAAAACCTCAAATCCACTTGAATTATTAGGGTTATTGATTGTTGTTAAATTAGCTGAATCTAACTTAAACACATTGGTGTTGCTGGATTCTCTATTTTCTGAATAAAACACAGTGATTTCAACATCCTCTGGGGACATATCTGCTGGTCTTATTGTACCGTAAACTCCTGAACTCATATTATTTTATTTTATTCTTTATTATAAATATCTTGTCTTTATAAATTATAGAACCCATTTCCATAATTTATTAAGTCTGACATATTTTTTATTTCACTTAATTGCATGTGACTCTGTATAACAGTAGCTCTACCTCTATCAATAAATAAATCATCAAATACTGTTGGTGATGAAGTTATACCAAATAAATACTCTTTTCTAGTTGTTGCTGATAAAGTTACATTTGTTTTGTTAAGTCCTTCTGAATTATAATTCATTTGAGTAAATAATATATCAGAAACTCCGTATGTCTGGCTAACTACCGTTCTTGTTTGTGCTGTTGTTGTAGTGTAAAAAACACCTCTCTTTGTGATTGGTAAATCACCTAGTGCTGGTGCGCTTGTATCGCCTTCAATTAAATACTCTATAGGGTCTAAATTGTTATTTGATGTAACCCTTGTTCCAGAAGTAAATAAGTTATTGTCATAATCCTCAGCATTAATATTTTTAGTTATATCAAAACCTATTTGATATGGACTAATGTTAGAATATGAAACTATAACATCTAGTTTTTCGTCTGTCAATCCAGTTAATGGTCCGCCACTAATATGATAGTCATTATCTGTTTTATTTGGGTTTCTACTGTTTGGGTATAAGCTATTTTTAATAACGTTGGTTGTTGGTGTAGCACCTGATGAAAAATTAAATGATGATGTTAAACCAAGTGTATTTAATTTATTTTTTATTAATGAATAATCTGTAGGTGAGGTACCTTTAATTTCAAACGGCATGTCTGTGCCGATACCCATGTCGTCTCCGTCTTGCGTAAAAAATACATTTAAATTAAAGGTTGTCGCGGTCATTAGACCCCAATTATTTTTTTCTCTACTAGTGTAGTCGTCAAGTGATATCTTTCTTTTAATTATTTCCATTAAATAGCTTTTACTTGATATAAATTAATTATATAGTCATTAGTTTTAGTAGCTGTTGAAGTTAAATCTTCATATTTTACATTACCAGAATAAGTATTATCTATCTTGTAAGAGTATCCAGTACTATTCCTACTTAATATATATTTAGTATGTAGATTATTTTTAACTGACCCGTAAGGTGTTATGTTTTCAGTACTGCGTACTAACATGTCAATACTTAGGGTTGTAATATCACTAGACATTAAACCTGTTGATGTACCGTTCTTTGCGTTATTGAATGTTGCTTTCATGTATAAGTTCTTAGGCGGTAATGGGGTCGGTAATACTTCGTCTTTAAAATGGTATAATGAAAAACCTTCTCCGTTTCTATTCCTATCTGCTAATGTATTCCCTAATTTAAAACTGACTGAATAGTTTACAGCTTGTGGTATTGAGCCATTACTCATGTCTTCATTACTAAATTCAGGGAATAACGTAATAACTGACACTAAATTTTGATTACTTACAAGGTCACTGTCGTAAAACTCTAATTTTAAAAATGACTTAGTAAACGATTTTTTTTTAAATCTTAAATCATCGTCTGTGAAACTGACATCACTCCATTTAAGTGACTTGTTAAAACTAGTTGATGTTGTGTCTAAAAGATTAACTACATATGTTATGTTATCTAATGGTCCGTCTGTGTTATCATGAATTGGTATTAATTTTACTTTTTCATAATCAAAGATGTCGTTAACAGCTTTTTTAACTTCAATATCAATAAAGTCTTTTTCAATAATTTCTTGCTGACCAACCATTCCACTATTATTACCGATAGGTATATTGATGTTATAACCAGTATCACCAGTTAAGTTATTTACGAATGTATATTTTTTAACAAACATTTTGACTTGATTTTACTGTAAAGTTATCTGTTATTGCATCACCAATAGGGTCAGCTGGGTCAAATAGGTTGGTATTTGTGTATGGGCCAGTTGTATCACCATCATAATATAAACCATAATTATTATAAGGGTCTTGCCTTGTAGTCATAAAACATATATTTTGATGCATGTAGTGTGCTCCATTAGTAAATGGATACTCTACACCTGGATTAACTGCGTCACTAAATCCAATATCTAAGTAATCTCTCCATAAAAATCTTCCATCACCTAAATCTTCTCTATAGTCAGGAATACCCCCAGTTAAAGAATCACCTTGTTCTATATATGATGAAAACTCTCTTACTTGGTATAAGTGATGAGGTTTATATAAATAACCTTCCCGTCTAGGTCCTCTAGCTGTACCACTGTTAGTTGAGTTTTCTCTTGTTTTAGTGTTAAATCTATGTAGCACTTCAGATAGTACAGTTTCAGTTAGCGTAAACCTATTATATTCAACAACATCACCGTAAAACTCATCATTATACCCAGCATTGTATGAGTTGTATAAATTACCTTCTAATGGTAATGGAAGGTGTGTTGGAACTGGTGTTGTTGTTCCATCATGTATTATCCTTGCATTTGACAACTCAACATCACTCTTGTTCTCTTGTAGATTTTCTAAGTCTAGTCCAGATTTTATCGGACCAAAGGTACCATTACTGTCAGTTTTAATAAACGTAAGGTATAACTCACTAATTGGTCTACCTAAATTATCTTTTAGTCCTTCTAAATCAATATCTTGATTAATAACAAACTGATAGTTTCCGTCATTAAATATTGTTTTACTAAATGCTAACGGGTACATTTCGTAATCACCATTATTAACTATTAATTTTTTAAATTTTCTTAAATAATATATAGATGGCTCGCTTCCGACCATTTTTTGAAGTCTACCTTCAACTGGTGTGGGTACGGTTGATGATAATGGGAACACTGTAGGGTCTTCGTCAATAACAAAATAGTTCTCAATATAGTCTCCATTATCTAACCCTAATCGTTTGACTGTATATATTCCTTCAATAGAACTTATTGCTGAATTACTAATTTTAATTTTGTTACCGTTTTCTAGCCCATGCCTTGTCGATGTAGCTAGAGCTATCATAGGCTTACCTCCCACAATTACTGATAAGGCTTGGATTATTAATAATCCATTTATATTAAGTCCTGTGTCTCCAACAACTGTATGACCACTATAAGTGTCATATGGATATGTGACACTTATTTCCCAGTTTTTATATGGTTTAGTGGTTGAGGTGTACGAGCTTAAGTCAAATTTATCTTTACCTGGTTCTACATAATAAAAATCACATAACCCAGGTTTTGTTATGTCTGGCTCAGTAAATCCAAACCAACCATCACGTTCTATTAAGTGTTTGTTGTAAGCTTCTGGGTAATCCATGTCATTACCAATTTGCGGCTTTGTGAATAAATAGTCTTCGAATATATCCAAACCATTACCTAGTTTATTAAGTGAGGTGTGTGGTGTTGTTGTTGATGTGTTTGGTGAGTTACCATTTGGATTCATTAGAGGGTTGCCAAATAATGGACATACGGTTCCTTGTAACCTATAAATAAAAAAAGAATTTCTTTCTTTATTAAATTCTTCACCTACGTCAACTATATGATTTATCTCACCTACAGGTAGTAGACTTCTTTCGCTATTAAAAGAAACTTGACTAAATGAATCCTCATTTACATCTGATTTTGACTCATTTTTTTTTAACCTATATTTATATCTATTCTTCATGAAATTATTATGTTATTTTTATATTAACCGTAACGTTAGTACTAGTTTCTTTACAAGCGTCTGCGTCTCCATTTTTGTCGTAAACAATAGCTTTATATTCGTATTGAATAGTATTAGAAGGGAATGCAGCTGTACCTGAAGGTGAAGAAACTGGAGGGTTAGGGTTGGGGGTTAAACCTAATGATGAATAATTCTCAGTAAACATGTATGTCGTATTTGTCACATCTGTTAACGTTTTTAAAGTTACAAATGAACCACCTGGCGTTTTTCTTTGTATTTCAACTTGATACCCATATAAAGGACCTTTGTCAGTGTCATCTTGATACACGCCACCATTTATATTTACCGTAAATATTCTAGTGGCACTAGCTTCGTCAACAGGTAATGTTGAGTTAACTATTAAGTCTACAGTTAACTGTACTTTTGGTACAAATAGTTCAATTATTTTACTTACAACACATCCGTTATCGTCTGTTATTGTTAACTCGTAAGGTTTCTCTTCATATAAGGTTGAACCATTTGCTAAGTTTGTAAATAACTCTAACGTTGGATTTGAGACAGCTCTGTTAACGTTATAACTAATTTCATTATTTTTAAGTTCTATATCGTATGGTGCTGTACCTCCTTTAATATTAGATATTTGTATTTCACCTAGACTGCCATTACACCCATTTATAGGTGTACTGTTAAATGTAATTAAATCTGGTTCTGTTATAGTTTCAGTCATTACGACATTGGTTCCTGTAGCGTCTGTAACTGTTAATTTGTATGTCTCTGCTTCTAAGCTAGATATTTTAAATACCGAATCAAAGGGTCCATACGATGTATTTGTAGTTGATGTCCATTCAGTGTCATACGGTGCTATTCCACCACTAATTGTTGCTGTTATATTTCCGTCGCCATCTCCGTTACATGTGATGTTTTCAGGTGTAAGTGTTACTACTAATGCTGGAGAATCGGATATACTTACAATGTTCTCACAAGTAGTAGGTGTTGGTGCTGTACTGTCTGTAACTTTAACCATATAATCTCCAGCTCGTAGATTTAAGAAAACCTTAGAAGTGATAGTTATTATATCGTCTAAAATAGCTGGTAAAATAGGAGCTGATGAAGTGGCGTTATAATTAAATAACTCGTATGTGTAGACAGGACTACCACCGTTTACGTTTATACTTATAGTTCCATCATTAGCTCCGTTTGATGTTAGGTTAGTGCTTTGCACATTACAAGTTACAGGTGTAGGCCCTTGGACTATAAATGAACCATTAGTCACAGTTCCAATAGAGTCAACAACCTCTACGTTATAAACACCAGCTACTAAGTCAGAGATGTTCTGTGTAGTCGTTGTGGTTGGATATGAAATAGCTGCAGTCCCAGTTCCAACTGTTACTTGACTCCATGTAAATGTATATGGTCCAACACCTCCTATTACATTAATACTTACAGCTCCAGTTGGAGTTGCTGTTGCGTCGTCAGCTGTTATAACATCTGATACAATATAAAAATCTACATCTACTTCTGGTACACATTCGGTAAAGTATTTTCTTTTCATTTTACTTAATGCAGTTTTACCTTTATTAAGTCCAAAATAAAAATAATATGAATTATCGTAAACCCATATTGATTTATTCCAAAAATTACCGTTTGACTGGTTTATACCTGTAAAGGTTCCAGTTGTTTTTGTAACTCTAAAATGACTATAATTCAAGTTTTGATAATCTGGAAACCCAGATGATGTAGAGTCGAAAAAGACACTATTTCCAGTTGTTATTGATGGTGTGTTTAGTTCAGCAAAAATACCTCTAATAAATTCTTCTTCGACATCTTCATTACCTATTTTCTTATCTGGTTTAGATAAATCTCTTAATTCATCTAAACCAACACCTAGTTCACATACTCTTTTAAGGTTGTTACAATTATCACTACCAGTGGCAAAACCAAGGCATGATATTTCTCCAAATAAGCTATATCCCGTACTTATGGTAGGGGTGGGAGTTATGGATGAATCTGTATCTAACTCGTCAATTAATGATGGTAATTGATGTGTAGTGTCTGTTAGGTATTGTTGAAGCTTTTGGTCTCCGTTCCAGCTACAATCGAATATAGACCCTAAGTTTACAATACCAGTTGCAAATAATTTACTATCCTTTTGAGCTGTAATTGGTGAGTAGTATAACTCCCCATCATCTTTTTTTATGTAACCGCTTCTCACTTTTATAGCTTTTCCACTATTAACACCTTTTTTAGAACCACTAGGACTACTTTGAGGAGCTGCACCAGTACAGGTGTCAAGAATATAGTTACTTTGTTTACAGTTGTTATCACTGTCAGGATTAATAGGGTCGCAATCTACCTCACAAAACTTTTCTTTTCCATTTCTTTTTTTCTTATATTTTAATAAGAATAAATATAAAGTTCCATTAACCCAATCATTATAAAAGTCAAATTTAAATACATCTAATGCATCCGCCAATCTTAGTGATTGACATTCGCTCCATCCAGCATCACAACCTTCTAGAGTCCTTTTTTTATCACTTGTACATTTGTGTTTTGACCCAGCTAAAGATATATACCGAAGGTCTTTACTACTATCTTTTGTTGCTTCGAATCCATTGGTATACTGTTTAGCAGCTCCACCACTTTCCTTTTTAACCCCTGGAACGTAATATATTTTTCCATCTCCTCCATCACATGGAAGTGTTATATACGGTATGTAGTTTAGTATTTCTCTACAATCACAATCTCCTATAGCGTTTATTGAGTCCTTATTACTTCCTATGCAGAACTTTCTGTCACAACCTGGACTGGAACCGCTAATCCATTTAGGTAAACCACATATTAATTTACCTATACCTCTTAAAGCTTTACATATAATAAGTAGTATTCCGTTTAATAAATACATGACTACGTTTAACAGTGGTATTAACACTGAATTTATTGTACCTACTAGTCTAGCTATAATTCTTATAATTATACATAGTATTATAAATAATGGGTTTGTATCATTATCTAACTTGTTATAAGGAAATGGATTTCTAGAACCAGGGTCGTCAACATTTTTAACACCTATGAAATTTCTATTTTCAATATTATTATTTGGTTGTACCCTGCTTACGTAGTTTTTAACTGTATATATATTATTCCATGATAAATCTGTAAAATTATCATCATTGGTTTTTGTACCAAAGCTAAAGTCAGCTTTACTCCAGCTTGAAGGATTGTGCGGTACTAAGTATTTTGCTCTAGTTCTAAGTCTTCCTTCATCGCCTTCGATTTTCATTCCAATTCTAAATCTAACCCTAGCGGTTGTTGGAATACCTTTCGAAGGGTCTCCAGAGGGTACAAGGGTACCATCTTCTGACGTAACCATGTAATCTCTGTTCATTGGAATTTGATAAGCCCATGCTCCGTCTCCATCTATAACTTCACCACCTTCAACGTCAAATCTCTCGATTCCACCACTTAGTGTTTTTCTAATCATTTCGATTCTACCTTCACCAGTTACTATTTCATCCATTCTACCTAACTTCTTTCTGGGTCTACACCCTCTAGATAGTGCGTGTTTGTCATTATCACTAACGATAGACCCCATAAATATTGCGCTTGGTACTATGTCTAATTGTAAATTAACGTCTGACCTTGCGATACCTATATTACACTGTTCAGTGTCACCCCAAAAAGGTGGTACGGTAATACTAATTGGTGACGCAGTCTTTATTTGATTTGGTGTTGAAGATTCTTCCCTACCTTTAAATTTAGTTGACGATTTAAATGATTTTTCAGAAGCACCTTGCTTTATTAGGTCGTAAGGTCTTTGTGATAATATCCCTATATCTGACACGTCTGCGTTGACATGTATAAAGTGTGTCCCTACTGGTAACCCAAATAACATAAAATCACCAGAATCGTTAGTTGTGGTGGTGTATTTATAGTATTTACAGTAGACTTCACTTAGTAGTGGGTTGTCTTGTATTTCTCTTTTACTTGGGAAAGTACCTACTGGGGTAAAGCAGTTATCTTTACCTCTATTATTTCTAGGTAATAAATTATATGGTATACCATCTGAATCGGTAGTGGTAATTTCTTTGTACGGGTACATCCCTAATACTTCTGAGTCTTCTGCATCTACTTCGTCAACTGGTATAAATACAGATACTTTGGCGTTAGGTACTCCTAGTCCGTTGTTTACTATTACTCTACCTACAACAGCACCGTAATCAGAACAAAATCTATTGTAGGCTTCGTCTTGTGAAATTTTAAGTGATAATATCTCAATAAAATCAAATTTTTGATTTACTTGTAGATTTACTATTTTATCACCACCTCCAGGTGTTGTGTTTATTCTAATATTGTCTGACATTATTTGTTATATCATTTTTCCTCGTTTAATAAGATTAAATCTTTTTCTTCATTTAAATCTTTAAAATTTTCATATTCATTATCTATCTCCTCTTCTTCATCATCTTTTTTTCTACGTCTAAGCGGTTTTGCGATAGCTAATAATAAATTAGTTACATCAAATCCTTCATTATAAAAAATAGATTTATAAAGTAAAAAAATAGTAAATGGAATTACTATGATTGATGCAATTGATGACGCAGTCATAAATATAAAGACCCTAACTATCGTATTTAACACCTTTATAACTATAGACTTGTCTTCTGTTGATTCTGTTTGTTCTAGAGTTTCGCTATTTTTATCGTTTTTACAATTACATCCCATAATAATATATTTTATATAGGTAATATACTTTTTTTAACTAAAAAGTGAAGTCTTATATCTCTTATGTTATCTTACTCTAACTTTAATATCAATATCTGGTACTTTTATTTCAAACATACCTATAGGGTCACCAAATAATGTGTACTCACCTAGTAAATCTATCTGTCTAGTTGCGTCATCACTATAAGGTTGTGAAACTTCATTTGAAGAATATATACCTTGACCTACCTTATTAAAAATCCTTAAGTCTACAACGTTTAATACACCAGCAACATTATTTATTTCTTCAATTAGTTGTGCTAAATAGATATTGTCACCCATGCCCCATTTGTTAATATCGAAATAATCAGTTATTTTATTTATAACTTGTCCGATAATTGCAGATTGTGAAAATTGTTTATCAACAAATAAATCAACCTCAAACCCTAAGTTAAATACCTTTCCGTTAGTTACTTCAACGTAGTCATTTAACATTCTATAATTTGATAAATATTTTGCTATATTATCATTAAGTGTAGAAGTAGAGTTGGTACTTAGATTACCATTACTATCTAATGTTAATGTGTATACTCTAATTTTATTTTGGATTTCTATTACATTATTTCTAAATGGAACACCAAACTCACCAGGTATAATACCTATCCTTACCTTGTAGTCTTCTAGCGTAACACATCTTTCTTGTGAAGCGTAGTTATATCTAACTAAGTTTCTTAGTTCTTCAACTGATGGTTCGTCTTTACCTCCTAATGCTGGGAGTGGATTATTAACTATTAATGAGTCTCTTACTGACTGATTATTACTACTGTTTGAACCGTTTACAAATAAATCAACACTATTTATCGTATTAAGTGTGTTTGGACCTATATTAGTGTTAGAACCACCACCCACTCTATAAGAAATAAACATTGTTTTGTTTGGGCTAACGGTAAGACCTAATGATAAGTTGTTTATGAAGTCGCCTATTCTATTTACAAGTGATTTATCTACGTCAAATTCACATAACGCACTTATATCTTGGGTACCACCCCCGAATATAACTTTAGTAAATCCGTTATCTGTATATTCTTTTATAAATCTTTGGTCAACTCGTTTAAATTTACCAGGTTTAATAGTTGAGTTGTCACTAACTATGGTTTCGTCTGGGATAAATACTATATCATCAGCTAATGCGTTTACTTCGTACCATCTAAGGTCTTCATTATAAAATGAATCTATTGATGGACTTGTAACGTAGTTGGTTCCTTCTAGAGTTATTATTGAATTAATTGATAATACGTCATCGTCTGGTAGTATTACTTCAAGAAATGGTATTACATCCGCATCACTTAAAACTCTTTTAAATATTTTTGTAACACCATTGGTAACTATCTCTCTTTTAGTTAATGTATAACTTGCGATATTTCCATTGTTATCTGTATTTGGTATTATTAATCTATTAGGTAACCCCCCTGTTGTAAATGGTGATGAAAAATCTACATCATCTGTTGTTTCAAAAACCTTACCAGCTCCACTAATTTGAGCACCTCTTTTTAATAAAGGAGCGTATGAAGCGTCAAATGTGTCTCCAAACACTGGAACTGTAACTGAAAAATCAGCAATCGTCATTGACGGTCTGTTTCCAGGTACTTTAAGACCAAATGTTCTTGCCATTGCAAGTATTGAGCTTCTTTCTTGTGCGAAATCAATTTGTGTTTCTTGGAACATTCTGTCAGTTTGAAAAGAGAGCATATCACCGACTGCGGCGTTTAATTCTAGTAACATCATACCTACAGACGCATCGTTAAAGTCATTAAAGATGTCTGGGTAGTATTGTTTTACAAACCCTATAAGTTCTTGTCTAACATCTGCGAAGTTTCGGCTATAGTAGTTTATTTTTTTTGCCATAGTTTTTTAAATTTAAATTTGAAGTAATATAAAGTCTGTTTCTTGAAAAGTTTCTTCGGTTACGGTGTAATCTATTCTAACTACAACTGCATGTTCACTATCTTTACTTTCTGTAACGTCAACACTATTTATTATAAGATTTGGTATGTATTTTTTAACTGTTTCATTTAGTTCTCTACTAATATCATTTCTAGTGGTACCATCGTTGAATTCAAAGATGTATTTTAATAGGTCAGTACCAAAATCAGGTAGATAAAGTCTTTCTCCTTTTCTGGTTAATAGTAGATGCATTAGGTCTGATTTGATAGCTGAACTATCTTCATTAGTTAGATTAAGGAATTGACCAACCTTTCCGTCTTTAAACGGAAACTCAATATTTATAAACTTACCATTACCAGCCATAACGCATTTTCTTTATTATAAATATATATAGGGTATGTTTTTGAAATGTAAATACAAAAAAAAAGGTCTGATGTGATATCAGACCTTAATATATTAAAGTATTTTTTTTAGAATTTTAATTAGTTTGCCGTATTTGAAGTGTTCAGTTGTATATACCATACAAACCATAGGTATTAACAGCAATTGCTCCTCGAACTCTGGAGTCTTATGAGTTGTATATACCATACAAACCATAGGTATTAACGAGAAGGAAATCAGTATCAGTTGTATATACCATACAAAATATAGGTGTTAACAACGAATAAATTACCTCAACCGTTGTATATACCATACAAAATATAGGTATTAACAGCAATTTATCAAATTGTATAATAGATTACCGCGTTGTATATACCATACAAAATATAGGTATTAACAGCTCTTCATTATTGATTGTTATTACTTCTCCGTTGTATATACCATACAAAATATAGACATTAACAGCAATCAGTATCAAGCACATCTAGTTGTATATACCATACAAAATATAGGCATTAACAACAATTAAAATTAATGTGACCACAGCTTGATGTGTTGTATATGCCATACAAAATATAGGTATATACAACGTATACATAAGAATATGTTGTATATACCATACAAAATATAGGTATTAACAGCATGTTAACGTCAACTTGGCTTTGTTGTATATACCATACAAAATATAGGTATTAACAGCATAAACCCAGGAACACATGGATAAATTCAGTTGTATATACCATACAAAATATAGGTATTAACAGCCTATTATTGTGTAAACCTCTATTTGCTAACATCTTACACCCAAAAATGGGTATAAAAAATGGTATTTATCGAGTGCTATTATTGGTTTTTGGGGTCATTTATCACGATGTGTTTATCCCAATCCCACCACTAAGTGGTTTAATAGCCTCAATCTAAGGCTGTACAACCAGCCCGAAGCGGTTTACGCTTCACATAATTTCAAAGAACTAGCATGTTTCTCAATTTCCTTTTGGAATTCTTTTGTGTGAGCCATGCTTATGTTTTTAGCTGCATTATAGTCAGCAGATTCTTCGTGACCACATGAGGTACATTCAAACTCACTTTGTGATTTTCTACTTTCTTTATCAATGTATCCACAGTTGTTACATCTCTGACTAGTATATTTAGCTTTAACTTTATTTACTGTAATACCAACTTTCTTAGCTTTCTGCTCAATCATTGTTTGTAACTCATAGAATGACCAGTTTCTAAGTATAAAGTCGTTAGTATTTTTTTTAAACCCAGATAAATCCTCTAAGTTAATAATACCACATTTATGTTTTAAAGTAAAATTAATTACTTCTCTAGATAAATTATGGTTATAATTTTTAGCAAAGTTTCTTTCTTTTGTTGAAAGACTTTCTAATGCTTTTAATTTTTTACCTCTACCTTTACCACCCTTGGTTAATTTTAAGTCTCTCTGTAGTTGTCTTTTTCTTTTTTGAAACTTAAGTCTTTGGTTTAAGAAAGAGTCTCTATCACCTAATGCAATTCTATCTTTCTTATCATTTATAGCACCATATAATGGTACGTTAATACCTAAATCAATACCTAACACTCTTTTTTCATTTAACTTGTACTTTTCAACTGGTACTTTGTGTACTAATAGTAAGAAAAATTTACCATCTTTAATTTGAAAAGAAGAATCACATAATTGATACTTACCTTCTATGATTGATTCTAATATTGATTTATTATCACTTCTGTCTCTTCCAAGTCTAGTGATTAGTGGTATACCGTTAAATATAAAGGTAAAGTTTCTTCTTTCTACATCAAACTTAAATTGTCTTATAGCGGTTTTAGTAAATGGTACTGGCATACCATTTTTGTATGACCTAATAGTACGATTGCCCCTGGCTACATCACTTCTATCTTTAGCGTATAGAGCGTTTATAGTTGCTGATAGAGCAACTCTTATATTTGATGGTAGTTTATCTCTAAACTCTTGATTTGAAAACTTGTATGGTACGCTAACTGGTTTACAACCAAACATACCAGATAATTGTTCAGTCATTTCTTCAGATGTAATTTCATTCTTAGAATTACCAAAACCTCTTTTAATTACATCAACCATTCTGTTAGTGTCAACTAACTCATTGGCGTGTTTAAAGGTGTAATACGAAAAGTCCCTAAGTGTTTGATAAAATTGTTTTTTTAAATCTTTATCAGATTCGTTAACATAAAATTCTATCTTTCTTGTAACTATCGTTGTTTTCATTATTCAAATATATATATATATTTTTAATTACACAACATAAATGTAAAAAAAAAGAGAAACTTTTTTAGTTTCTCTTTTAATTAGTAAATATTAATTAATATTATCCATCACAAGCTTCACAGTCACCCATTGCCGCTTGAGCTATATCACCTCTTAATACACTTTCAGTTCTCATATAGTAAAGAGTTTTAATACCTAACTTCCATGCTTCCATGTGAACTTGATTAATCCATTTTGGAGTTGCTTGAGTTGGAAATGCAACATTTAAAGAAACCGATTGGTCAATATATTGTTGTCTTAGTCCAGCTTGTTTAATTAAATCTAACTGATTTATCTCTTTAAATGTTTTAAAAACATCTTTAAATTTAACAACCTCATTAAGGTCAAAATCTTCAGGTAATTCTGGAATAAACTTTAATTTACCATCAACAAATCCCCATTCATCAAGAAAATCAATATCTTGCACTGAACCCATATCTGTTAGAATTTTATTCCAAACTTCTTTATTATTTTGTTTCATCTTCTTAAGATATTTTTCTAATGAAGGGTTTTTTCTGATAAATGTACCCTTAGCTGATTGCTCAGTCCATACATTACCTGGCCAAGGTTCAATACCTGCAGATAAGTTACCAGCATTTTTTGAATTAGATACTGTTGGAGCAATCGCTCTTAAGTGGGTATTTCTCATGCCTGTCCCAGCACACCAAAGTGGTTCACCGTACTCGTCAGCTAAAGCTCTTGACGCCCTTTCTGATTCTAGTTTCATTTGTGAAAATATCTTTCTAGTTTCGTATTGAGCTAATAACCCTTCAAACGGTAAACCTTTATTTTGTAAATAGCTATGCCATCCTAATACACCTAAACCTAACGCTCTACCTTTTTCAGCACTTCTGACAGCATTTTCAAATCCTCTCATGTTTTTAGCTTTTTGTAAAAATTCTTCCATTACACCATCTAAGAACCAAGTTGCTGTATATATTAAATCAGTATCTCTCCATTCGTCAAACTTAGCTAAGTTAAGTGAAGACAGGCAACAAACAAATGAATGTGATTCGTCAGTAGCTAAAGTAATTTCAGAACATATATTAGTCATGAATACTTTTAAATTATTCTTTTTATAAGCTTCTGGGTTTTGATTATTTACATTACCCTTAAACATAATATATGGTTCGCCAGTTTGTCTTCTTTTTCTGATTAAAGCGCCCCATCTCTTTCTAGATTCAACATCACCTTTCTCAATTTTTCTCATGAACTTATTAGAAACAACCGCACATTGGTGCATGTTTAAACACTGTCTATTCACATCACCTTTTGGTTCTCTTATTTCTAACCAGTCCCAAAAATCATCATGCTCTATATTCATGTTTACTGAAGCGGCACCTCGTCTTACAGCTCCTTGATTCGTGGCTAGTATTGTGGAGTCATACATTTTAATAAATGGTACTACACCATCAGAAGTTCCGTTTCCAGTTATATTAGCACCAGCTGGTCTTATTTGATTAATGCCGATACCGACACCACCACCATGCTTAGCTAGGAGCATCATTTCTAAGTTTTTCTGACCTATATCTAGTATAGAGTCAGCTACATCAACACCGAAACATGATATTGGTAACCCTCTTTCTGTACCTGTGTTAGATAATACAGGTGTAGCTAGGCATAACCAACCTCTCCATATGTAATCAAAGAATTTTGAAGATAATTCTGGTTTTGACAATCTTCTAGCTACAGTCGTAGCCACTCTCCAGTATGCGTCTTTTGGTGTTTCACCATCAAGTAGATATCCTTTACTAATTGTTTTTATATACACTTCAGTACACCCCCATTCTGGAACGTCAACACCTTTTTCCCATCCTAGAGTTTCTAATAAAGATTTTACATCTCTACTTGAGGTTTCTTTAAAGCTACCTTCTTCTGAGGTAATCTCAACATCTGTTTTGTCAAAATTAAGTTTATCCATAATTTATTATTTATTTTTTTAATTAATTAATTTTATTAAAATAAGTCATCCCAATCATCATCTTCACCAGCCTTGGAATAGTCTGTTGGTCTCATAGCGAAGAAATCAGTATGAGTCACACCACCAGTTAAATGATAGAACCATTCTAGGTTTTCAGCAGACTCTTCGTTGTATTCAAGATAAAAATCACCACCTGGTGTTGCGTTATATCCTAATTCACCTAGTTTTTCATTAGCTCTTTGTCTAATAAAGTTTTTTAAATCATCAGCTTTAAGGTTTTCTAAGTCACCCATTTCAAACATCTTGTCAATGAATTTCTCTTCCATTTCAACTATAAGTTTAGCTGCTTCAAAAACATCTTTACTTACCTCTTCTGATAATTCTGGATATTCTTCACACATATGAGTGAATAATTTACAACCCATTTTAGAGTGTAAAGATTCGTCTCTTACTGACCACTTCATTTGTTGACCAACACCCTTAAGTAAATTTCTTAATTGAAAAGAGTATAAAACAGCAAATGAACTGTATAGTGAAACACCCTCAGCGAATGCTGAAAATATTGCAAGACTTTTAGCTACGTCAGCTCTAGCTTCTTTTGATTTTGCTAAATCTTTATAAGTGTAGTCGTTTTTTGTTTCCATAAGAAATTCAAACTTATTGGCAATTGAAGGTTCGTGTAAGAACGCTTTAAAGTTGTCAAGACCTAGTGACTCGTTAAGGTATGAATAAGCCTCAGCGTGAATTGTTTCAAAACTAGCAAAAGCGATAGCCATTGCTTTTATTTCATGCTTAGGAAACCATCTAGTAACGAATGTTGACCAGTAGTCTTGTACTGCACATTCAGTTTGAGCAAACCCTAATAATATATTACCTACTAGATTTTTTTCATGCGGTTTTAAGTTTTCATTCCAATCTTTTATATCACCTTGCATTGGTAATTCAGTGTGTAACCAGTGTGCTTGTTGTTGTGTTAACCATCCAGCTTTATGGTAGTCGGGGAATTCAAAAGGTTTGTATTCAACCCTATCTTCAAATAGTTTGTACATATAAATTTTAATTTAATTATTGTTATTTAATTCTGATAAGCCCTTAAGTCCGTCTAAAGCTTCGTTTATTACGTTTTGCTCTCTTACTTTCTTTATCTCAGTACTTTCTAAAAATGTTTTACCTCTAGAATCGTCAGTAGACATATCGATTTGAATCGTACCGTTATTAAATAAGATATCATCGAATGTAATACCATCTTTACCGAATCTAGATTTTAGTATAGCCATGTTTGCTTTACCACTTTCTTTTTGTTCTAAGCTTTTAGCTATTGATAATATAAAGTGTCCAATTTGACCCTTCTTAATAGACCCACCAATCATTGTTGAATCTACCGTTTCAGCATTAATACTACTTCTATTACCTTGAACTGCAGTCCACCCAGCAATATCTAATTCACTTAGTAAGGTTTCAAACTGTCTCATGACATTACCTTCTCCAGACCATTCGTCTTTAAATGATTTTGTGGGTTGTACACAGTCTATATAATCTAATAGTATAATATCTGGTCTAAAACCTAAAGATATTTGCTTTTTAATATACTGCTTTATGTGTGGTATTGTAGTACCGTCACTAGGAAACTTTTTTAACTTTATTTTTCCTGGTTGAGCTTCTTTAAGTTGTGCTACTCTTAAAACTTCATCAAAGTTTTCATTTAGTTCATTAAGTGTAACTTGACCCTCCATCCAACAAGTTAGGTGTTTTCTTTGAATTACCTTTGGATTGTCTTCAAAGAATATTTGTAAAACGTTTTTACCTACGTTCTTAGCATGGTTTGCAAACTTAGTCATAATAGTTGTCTTACCAATCCCGAAAGGAGCTAAGATTACAGCTAATTCACCTTTAGATAGGCCACCATCCATATATGAGTCTAGTCCGTTAATACCTGTAGGTATTGGCTGTCTAAAGTCTGTATCTAATACACTTTCTAAGTCTTCAAACACATCAATACCATCGTCTTTAGAATCTCCCACCTCTAAAGCTTTTTTAAGGATATCCTCACATTGTGGGTAGTCATCTAAATCACCGTTTTGTATTATCTTTTCTATTTCTCTAACAGATTTTTTTAACTCTTGTTGCTTGCAAAACTTCATTGCTGTATCTTGAATAGATAAGCCATTATTTAATTCAGCTTCTTTTATCTTTTTAAACTGTTCAATATACATTTCCTTATCAATTTCGTTAGAAACTGTAGAAACTATCATGGATTCTAGATTATTTACATCTGGAATCACGCCGTACTCTTCATAGTTTTCAGATATTTTTAATGATGCTGTCCTTAATAAACTATCTTCAAAATAATTAGGTTGTAAGATATCTACTATACTTTCCCCAAACTTTCTATCAACTAATATTTGTTGGATAAGTCTATATTGAAAATCTAAACCTAAATACCCTAAATTGTCTTTATTTATTGTTGCCATTATTTAAAACTTCTCTTATTTATAAATACTAATAATTGATTGAAAAATATGAGGTGCTAACCTTTTTTTTAATAAAAAATTAAACAAAGTATTCATCTCCAACCATAACGTATTCATCTTTACTGAAGTAGTATTCTATCTCTTTAACAATTGTTGGTATAATTTCTCTAATATTTACTTCATACCTAACATCTTTTTGGAACCAATTTCCAGAAAAAGAACTTTTAGCTACAATTTTTTTATCTACTTTAATTTCAAAAGTAAAAACATCTTCATTTTCAAAAATATCTTTAATTTCGTCTTCTATTGCTACCACTCTATATGGATTGTACCCACCCCAGCAGTATCTTTTAGATTTTTTCTTTAGTAAGCTAGGTATTAACCCCATTGTCGGTGTGTGTGTACCAGTTAAAGAGTCTATTAACTCTTTCATTTCTAATGATTGTATAACATCTTTGTTATAGTTTTTAACATCAAAGAAACGTTGACATATAATTGGCTTCTTTGCATTTTCTTCTTTTTTAGTTTGCTCGTTAATATATAACGTAAATTCAAATCTAAAACGTTCCCAAGGGGTTTTGTTGTTTTTCATGTTTATTTAATTTATTACTCTATTATTCTTTTTTTCTCGTTCCATTAACTTTTTAAATGGTAGTAAGTATGTTTCATATCTAGATTGACCCAATATCTTATCTAACCCATCTTCTTTAAGCATCTTATAAGCATTCTTAATTGACCTGTCATCACTTAGTGGTGACGAAATTAGTTCATTTACTTCATTTAATGCTTTTTCGTGAATTAATGGTGACGTAAGGTCTACTAGTCTATGATTAATAGCATATAGTTGGTCACCTTGAACTCCATCTGTAATTCCGTTGATTATATTATCTAAAACCTTTAAGTTGGGTTTTTTATTCTCTATACGTTTATCTTGTAGTTCTTTAGCCCTCTTTAAAACCTCATCTAAGGTTACCTTTCTTTCTTTTAACTCAGGCATAAAGTTAAAAAGTGTGTCTTCACCTAGTCTTTTAACACCTTTAATACTATCACTGTTGTCACCGCATAAGGTTTTGATTACTGCCACATTTTCGTAATGATATCCAAACTTTTCTTTAAAGTTATTTACGTAAACATAGTCTTTAAGGTCAATCATATACATTCTAACGTTTTCATGTACCAATTGACATAAGTCTCTATCACTTGTGACTACTGTAATTTTTTCAGTATCTCTTTTGGCTTTACAATAATACGCAATAAAATCATCAGCTTCAACCTTTTCGTCAAATAATTGTCTAATGTATAATTCTTCTAAGTAATTAAATACTTCTCTTCTTTGAAATACTTCGTTTTCATCTTCTGGTTTAGTTCCATTAATGTAGTCCTTACCTCTACCGATTTTATAGTCTTTGTAAATTTCCCAACGCATTTTACCAGAAAATTCTCCATCCCAAAATACAAACACCTTATGATAAAGATTCTCATCTATTATTTTTCTTAATACGGTAATGAATTGGTATATTCCACCGATAGGTTTACCTTTTTCGTTGTATTCATTTTTAGTAGCGGAATACCCTCTTTTATAAAGAGCATTTCCGTCTACTACTAATGTACTTATTTTTATTTTTTTAGATGAACCATTCTTTGGTGGTGTCCTTCTCATTAAAACCTATTAAAAGGGTTAAACAATAAATTTAATTACTTGCTGATGTATCAGCTTCTTCTACAACCTCTTCTCTGTCAATTACAAAATCAGACGCTTCACTATTAAGTCTAGCTAGAATATAATCCTTATGCTCTTTTTTGTAATTTTCAATCTTACTAGGGTTCCAATAACCATGTGGTGTTGATGCTAGTTTACCGTGTTCTTCAACACCGTTAACTTGATTCTTTTCACATCTAACTTTAGTTTCAATACCGAATTGGTATTTTTCACCACCAGAAGTTGCTGATAACTTTACAGTTGAGTGTGTAAGTATACCACCGAAATGTACAATTACTCTTGGTGAGTAAAAGAATGCTTCACCGCCCTTGTGTTTAATAACTGTATTCATGTTGTCTAACCAAATCTTTTGGACCACAGCAAACGTATTAGTGTAATTCTTACCCATTCTTCTAGATGAAGGTAATCTGTGGTTTACAAGTGATTTAAATGCCGTCTCCATAGACCCCGCATTCCATTGATTGTTACTTGATTTAGACATAACTGATTGGAATCCATTAAGTGACCCAACTGAATCCCAAAGAAAACATAAATCTCTGTCTAAATCACCTTCTTCTTGAGAGTCTAGTAATTCAGTCATAAATCTAGCTATGTCTTCAATAATAGGTTCAAACCTAAGTAACTTAGTACCAACCTTACCGTTTGAATAATCAACATTTTGGTATCTTTTCATAAGGTCGTCTCCGTTCATGAATATAAAGTCACCTTCATAATCAATAATCTCACCAGTGGTTTCGTCAACAACTTCTTCAAATTGAACCCCTATATTTCTAGCGTGTTCCCATGACCAGTTACCTTCTGTTTCCATTATAACTGGTAAATCACCTACTTTTTGTGCTCCAGCAACTGCTTCATATATTGCAGTTGATTTACCTGTGTTACTATAACCTCTAAATGAAGTGAAATAACCTCTTGCTAATCCTGGAATCTTTAATGCTTCATGAAATGCGTCTGATAACGGAACCCATGTTAGTTCTTTTTCTTTAACAACGATATCCATACCGTTATTTTTTTTGAATTTACCTAAGTCAAAACTTTTTTTACCTATTGGTTTTTTTGGTGGTTTACCCATAATTATGTATATTTAAAACTATTTAAGTTAAAATAATGGGTACATTGACGTACCCATTATTTAATTAATTAATTGATTGATTAAAAAGGTAAGTCGTCTTCCTCTTCCTCTTCTTCTGTTACTTTTACAGTTGATTGTGTAGTATCGACAACTGGTACAGCTTTAACTTCCTCTTTGTTAAATCCCATTTCTATTTCAGATGATGGGTCTTCTTTTTTAGAAGAAGGTATTTCGTTTTCTGAAACCATTTTTTCTTTAGCTACAAATTTTTCTTGTTCTTTACTCCATACTGGTGTATATCCTCTAACTACAATATCTAAATAAT